>Ga0316207_10003215_pt1 | contig 15510 bp, 11 predicted proteins | sample 6weekpyrite_MG_FD_204943 | JGI IMG/M metagenome (GOLD analysis project Ga0316207, IMG submission 204943) | Microbial mat bacterial communities from mineral coupon in-situ incubated in ocean water Damariscotta River, Maine, United States -... | ecosystem: Environmental > Aquatic > Marine >... | reverse complement strand
AATACATAATAAGGCTTATCGTCCTTGGGGCGCTTATGAATGCATAGATTATGATTCCCGTTTTCAAGTAAAACGAATTACAGTAAATGTTGGTGCAAGACTATCTCTGCAGTTACATCATCATCGAGCAGAGCATTGGATAGTCGTGCAAGGGACTGCACGAGTTACGTGTGGAGATAAAGTTTTTCTGATGGCTGAAAATGAATCAACTTATATTCCTTTAGGCGAGAAACACCGTTTGGAGAATACAGGTAAAATTCCTTTAGAATTAATTGAAGTTCAAACGGGCAGTTACTTAGGAGAAGATGATATTGTCAGGTTTGATGACGTGTACGGAAGGAAAGACTCCAAGTTATAATTTGAAATTTAGAAATAGACAAACATATAATTACTACAGATAATTTAACATATATTTAGGTACTATGATGACAAAAAAAGCATTGATAACAGGTATAACAGGTCAAGATGGAGCATATCTTGCCGAATTTTTATTAAATAAAGGTTATGAAGTTCATGGAATAAAACGTAGAGCCTCATCTTTTAATACTGATCGTATAGATCATCTGTATCAGGATCCTCACGAAAAAGAACAGCGTTTCTTCCTTCATTATGGAGACCTTAATGATTCAATGAATCTAGTTCGTATTATTCAACAAATTGAGCCAGATGAAATCTATAATTTAGGTGCACAGAGTCATGTTGCTGTATCATTTGAAAGTCCAGAGTATACGGCTGATACAGTTGGAATTGGAGCGTTAAGAATATTAGATGCAATTCGAATTTCAGGCTTAGAATCTAAAACAAAATATTATCAAGCATCCACTTCAGAGTTGTATGGTGATGTGCGTGAGACACCCCAAACAGAAAAAACGCCCTTTTATCCTCGCTCTCCTTATGCAGCAGCTAAATTATATGCTTACTGGATTACTGTCAATTACAGAGAGGCATATGGATTATATGCTTGTAATGGTATTCTATTTAACCATGAATCACCTATTCGCGGTGAAACGTTTGTTACACGTAAGATTACACGTGCGTTTGCTCGAATTAAGCTTGAATTACAAGATAAATTATTCCTTGGAAACCTGAGTGCAAAACGTGATTGGGGACATGCAAAAGACTATGTTGAAATGCAATGGCTTATGCTTCAACAAGATGAGCCTGAGGATTTTGTAATTGCAACGGGTGTTCAGTACTCCGTAAGAGATTTTGTTGATAAGGCAGCTAAAGCTGTCGACATAGAAATAGAGTGGAAAGGAGAAGGTATCGATGAAAAAGGCTACGATAAATCAACAGGTAAATGTTTAGTAGAAGTAGATCCTAGATACTTTAGGCCTACAGAAGTTGAAACTTTATTAGGTGATCCAACAAAAGCAAAAGAAAAACTCGGCTGGGTACCCAAAATCACGCTTGAAGAAATGGTTACCGAAATGGTTGAAAATGATTTAATGATCGCAAATAAAGATTCGCTTTGTGAAAGAGAAGGTTTTAGAACTAATAAATATTATGAATAAAAAAGATAAAATTTATGTGGCAGGGCATCGTGGCTTGGTGGGTAGCGCTATAGTTAGAAATCTAGAGAAAAATGGATTTACTAATATTGTTTCTCCAACTAGTAAAGAGCTTAACCTGAAAAGTCAATCGGCTGTAGATATGTTTTTTGAAACTGAAAAGCCTGATTATGTGTTTTTAGCTGCAGCTAAAGTTGGGGGAATACATGCTAATAATGTTTATCCCGCAGACTTTATAAGAGATAACCTGCAAATTCAAACTAATGTAATTGACGCAGCATATAGAAATGACGTTAAGAAATTATTGTTCTTAGGCTCATCTTGTATTTACCCTAAATTTGCACCTCAGCCTATGAAAGAAGAGTATCTTTTAACTGGTGAGCTTGAGCCGACGAATGAGTGGTATGCTATTGCTAAAATAGCAGGTATTAAAATGTGTCAGGCCTATAAGAAACAATACGGTTTTAATGCAATATCATTAATGCCTACCAACTTATATGGACCGGGCGATAATTTTAATTTAGCTAATTCACATGTTCTTCCGGCATTAATTCGTAAATTTCATGATGCGAAATATAATAACTCAATTGAAGTTGAAATATGGGGTACTGGTACACCTAAAAGAGAGTTTTTGCACGTTGATGATATGGCTGATGCATCAGTATATTTAATGAATAATTATAGTGGAGAAGAATTTGTAAATGTGGGTGTTGGAGATGATGTAAGTATTAAAGAGTTAGCTGAGACCGTTAAAAAAGTAATAGGTTTTGAAGGTAAATTAAAGTTCGATGCTACGAAACCAGATGGGACACCAAGAAAGTTATTAGATATTTCTAAATTAAACGATGCAGGATGGAAAGCTAGTATCGATTTACAAGATGGTATTTCTGCTACTTATGAGTGGTACTTGGATAATATTGATTCTTTCAGAGAGTGATTAACTAATAAGTTGTTTTATAATATTAGTTTTTTCTAGGTATTATAATTAAAAAAATAAATGTTTAAATACCTGGATTAGGATGTTCATCATGCAAAAGATTATATTTATTAATCGTTTTTTTTATCCAGATCATTCTGCGACATCGCAATTACTAACAGATTTGGTATCAAAGCTTAATTATAATAATTGTGAAATACATATTGTGACGAGTCGTATGAAGTATGACGATGAAAATGTTCGATATGAGTCTGATGCAAAATATAAGGGGGTTTATATTCATAGGTGCTGGACATCTAGTTTTGGGCGTTCTGCTCTATTAGGGCGAGCTATTGATTATCTAACTTTTTATATGTCTTCATTTTTTAAGCTTTTAACTCTAGTCTCAAAAAATGATGTTGTAGTGGCTAAAACCGATCCACCTTTGATTTCTGTAAGTTCTGGAGTTGTCACAAAATTTAAACAAGCAACTTTAATTAATTGGGTGCAAGACCTTTTTCCTGAGGTCGCAAAAGAATTAAACGTTAGCTTATTTAACGGGATTCTATTTAATGTTGTGAAATACGTAAGAAATTGGTCATTGAAAATAGCATATAAAAATGTGGTTTTAGGTGAGTTGATGGCTGAAAAAATAAATTCAGAAATAAAGTCAGCCAGAGAACCAGTTATAATTCCAAATTGGGTTGTTGGTAAAGAGATGAGGCCTGTATCGAGAGGTGATAATTCTCTAAGTTTAAAGTGGGGTTTAACTAATAAGTTTGTTATTGGTTATTCAGGAAATCTGGGGCGCGCTCATGATTATAAAACAATACTAAAAGCAGCAATTGAACTAAAAGAGAAAGAAGAGATAGTATTTCTTTTTATCGGTGGAGGTGCTGGTTATGATGAGTTGAAAAAACAGGTAGAAACTCTTGGTTTGAGTAATTTTTTATTTAAGCAATATCAATCTACAGAGTTATTATCTTATAGTTTATCGGTTCCTGATGTGCACATAATTAGTTTAGAACCAGCGCTTGAAGGATTGATAGTGCCAAGTAAGTTTTATGGAATAATATCGGTAGGAAAACCAATAATATTTATTGGAGATCAAAAAGGTGAAATCGCGCGTTTAATATCAAAATATAATTGTGGACTATCAATTATACCAGGGGATGCTATTGCAATGAAGTCGTCTTTTTTGAAGCTTAAAGAAGATTCGGAATACTGTAATTTGCTGTCAAAAAATTCCAGAGATTTGTACGAATCTCACTTCGCAGTTGAAAAATCAGTTGATCTATGGAGACAGACTATAGCTCCATTATTAGATGAATAATATGCGATACAAAATAAAGACATTTAGAATGTTTGAATTATTTCTGATTCTTATGGGTCTTATATTTACTACTGATGATGTATTTTCAAAACCACATTGGTTGGATAATACAATAGGTAAAGAAGATATTGTTCTACCTGGTTACGATTCAATAACATCCATTAAAGATGGAGTAAAGATAGGTGTTAGAGAATATGACTTCTCTGGAAAAGGCTACATTAACAATATAAAGGTCGCAGATGAAGTTCTTTTGACAGGGATGTATCTTGAGTTTTTTATAGATGGCGAAAAGTATATTGGAACACTCAATAAACCACAATTTAAGATAATTAAAAATTCACATGCTGTTTTTGATAATGAAATTATTATCAATAAAGATATTACAGTAATTCTTACATCAAGAATTGAATACGATGGCGTAGTTATAGTTGATGCACTTGTTAAATCATTAAAACCAGTAAAGATAGATAAACTAAATATTGTTACTAAAATAAAGAGCAATAGTAGCAGTGTGGTAATGGGGTATAAGGCAAAAGGCATTAGAAAGCAGAAATTACGTAATGATGTAATAAAGAAAACATATAAAGGTGAATTTCTAAATGTCGTATCTGTTGCTAATGGGGATAGCTCATTCTGGTGGTTTGCTGATAACGCAAAAGGTTGGATATGGAATGATGATTATGTAACAAAAATTGAAAGAGACATTAATGAGATTAAAATAATACAAAAAGTTATTGGTTCTAGTTACATTTTACCCAAAAACTTCGCTTTTAAATTTAATTATCTTGTTACACCAATTAAAAAAATTGATACTGATTTCAGAAATAAAAGAATAATGTGGGGAGTGCCGTCAAAGAAACAACAGAAGATTAAAAGCGCATTTAAAATATGGTGGACTACTGGCTTCTCATATGATGCATTTCCTTACACTGACTATCCGGGAAATACTAAAGAAAAGTTAGGTAATAAAGATTTAAGCTTTTATAAAGGTAGGGCTTATAATAAAAAGCTAATATCTAATGATAAAGCTAAATGGGACGTTTCTTGGATACCATATTTTTCAGCCCATGTTATATCGGAACTAGATCCAGTGCTAGCTAAATATAAAGAGCAGTGGCAAATAAAACCAATAAAAATATTTAAAGACGGTTTAAATCCATATTCTAATCAATTTAATAAGCCGGTATTAACTCATAGAGCAGATGGTTACTCTGACTATATATTATGGAGGATATCTGAAGAAATTGATAATCTGGATATGGAAGGTATTTACTTAGATCATGGACCACCACATGATAGTTCTAATATGTTAAATGGAGGCTGGTATGATTCGAATGGTAATCTTCAGCCATCGTTAGACATATTGGCCTTAAGATCATTTTTAAAGAGATTACGAGTCTTATTTCATGTTAAGGAAAAGCCCGGTTATGTTTTTGTTCATAACTCTAATCGGGAAATTATACCTGCATATGGATTTACCTATGGAACTATCGATGGAGAGCAATATAGAAGAAGTCTAGTGAATGGAAACTATTTAGATATTATAGATGTAAGTGAGTTTAGGGCAAGATTTTCAAATAAACAATATGGGGTTGTAAATTATTGGTTACCTGTTGAGTGGGCTAATCATAAGAAAGGTGATGGATGGATCAATAGTCCTGAACAGATTGATGCGTATAGAAAATCTATGGCATTAGCTTTACTGCACGATGTTCCTATATGGCCACAAGGCGTCAATTTAAGTGAACAAAGTAAGGTGCTAAAAATTATTGATAACTTTGGAATTAAAAATGCAATATTTAAAGGCTATTGGAATAGTTCAATAGGTTTAAAATACAAGAGTAAAGATTTTTTAATTAGCGAGTATAAGCTTGATAGTAAAAGTTTATATGTGTTAAGCAATGTTTCAAGTAATATTATTTCAGCATCATTAGACTATAATAATATGAAATTAGACTCAATTGATGGGAAGAATATAAATTCTGACACTATTGAAATAAAAATTAATCCTGGTGATTTTTCGCTTGTTATTATGAAAAATATTAGAAATTAATAAACTATGTCGATTAGAAAAAAAGCAGGAACATTATTTGTAGGTAGAGTTATTTACTCTTTATCTCAATGGTTTTTGGTTATTTTTCTTGCAAATATGGCAGATGTAGAATCATTGGACTTTTATATGCTTGCAGTAGCAATAACCGGTCCGGTGATTATGTTGTCTCAGATGAATATGAGAATATATTTAGTAACAGATTATGACAGGGAATACCCTGTCAAAGATTATCTGGCCTCTAGATTCGTACTATCATGGCTAGCTTTTTTCTTTATTCTCGTCTTCGGTTTTTTTTATATTGATTCAATATCAGGGTTTCAAATTATTTTACTTGTTACCGTGTTTAAGGTCGTTGAGTCACTTATGGATATATATTGTGGACTGTTTCAACGAGATTCAACTATAAAGCTCGTTGCACTTTCAAATATATATAGGGGGGCTACAGCTGTACTGTCTATGTTTTTGATGTTGTATTTTTTTGAGAGTGTCTTTTTGGCGTTAATATTTACGTGCATAGCATGGTTTATTATATTTATTGGTCATAAAATATATGCAGATAGAAATATTGATCTTGGAAATGATACAGATAAATATAAGATAAATTTTAAGTTAATCAAAAAATGTATACCCTTAGGATTTGTTATGATGTTGGTTTCATTAAACTTCAATATACCTGTTTACATGGTTAGTTATTTAAACGAAAACGAAAGTGTAGGTATATACTCATCAATAGCATATCTTTTGTTGATTGGTAAGGTTATATCTGAATCTTTTGTTCAGGCGTCTGCTCCTAAGTTGTCTGAGTATATATCTGATAATAATTACCAAATGTTAATTCAAATATCATATAAGCTTTTTGGTCTGGCGTTGTTGCTCGGGGTTTGTGGCTTGGTTTTTTCATTAGTTTTTGGAGAGTTGTTTTTATCAATTGTTTATGGTGAAAAATTTAAATTATATAATGATGTTTTTATTGTAATAATGTTGGCTGCGTTGTTTAGCTACGTTTCTCAGGTATATGGAATGATACTTACAGCTTGGCGTAATATTAAAGATTTGTTTTTTATTCATACTTTTCAAGTTGTCTCAGTAATTCTAGTTGGCATAATGACTATACCTGAAATGGGGATTACTGGTGCTGCCTGGTCACTTGTTTCAGGCTTTTTTGTTACAATGATACTAAATTTCTTATTATTTAAATTTAAACTAAAAAAAGCTATGAGTGCTAATATTTAAAGGCAGTGTAATAAAATGACTGGTAATAAAAATTTTCCTAATTTTTTCATTCTTGGCTCTGCAAAATGTGGCACTACTGCTTTGTATGAGGTTCTTAAGAATCATCCTGATATTTACTTTCCTCTTATTAAAGAGCCTCAGTTTTTTTGTAATGAAAAATTATATGCAAAAGGCATTGATTTTTATTTAAAAACATATTTTTCTGATGTAAAAGATTATAAAGCTATAGGTGAAGCTACCCCGCACTACCTTTATTATGAAAAAGTTGCAAAACGTATATCTAATGATCTTCCTGAAAAAAACCATAGATTTATTATAATTTTAAGAAATCCAGTTAAAAGAGCATATTCCCTTTATTGGAATATGGTAAAAGAGGGCTATGAAACATTAAGTTTTACAGATGCAGTAGAGGCAGAGAGTGAAAGATTAAAAGATCCAATGTTAGAAAAAATGGGCACGCTTAAATATATGTATTTAAATAGTGGTTTTTTTGGTAAAGAAATTGATGCTTATTTAAAGTATTTTAGTAAAGATAAGTTTTTAATACTATTTCAAGAAGATCTAATTAAGTCACCTGAGAAGGTTTACGATTCTATTTTTAAATTTTTGAACATTAAGGATATAGATATATCTGAAGAGAGCAAAGTTAATCATAATGAGGCGGCAATGCCTAGATTTAAAAAATTACATGCATTTTTACGTGGCAAGTCGGGTTTTAAAAGATTATTAGGTAAGCTATTACCAGTTAATTTAAAATATTTAATTGTGACTAAATTAATAAATACAAATATGAAAAAAGAAAATTATCCAAAATTAGATCAAGAGTTAGAGATTAAATTAAAAAAACATTTTCTGGCAGATATAATTAGATTAGAAGAAATTACGGGTAGAAATTTGGATCACTGGAAATGAGTTGTTAGTAATGAATACTTCTAAAATTGTGCATGTTATAGGTGCGTTGGTAGCGGGTGGTGCTGAGAAATTTGTTGTTGACTTACTCGTTGAAATGAAAAAAAAGGGTTATGATGTATCCTTGTTAGTTTTAAGTAGCCGCACTGATAAAGCTGGAGAACTTTTTACTAGTAAACTTAAAGATGCTGATGTTGCTTGTTATATAGGTACTACAAATAAAGTTGGATTTAAAAGTTTACTTTGGTTTGCCAAGGTATTGCCCCTTATCAAACCCGATTACATACACTTACACACACCAAATACTGAATTAGCGTATTATCTGGCTGGGCGTTTCTATAAGCATTCCCATAAATTGTTTAGAACTATTCATAATACATCCATTAAATATGGGGCAATAACGAAAAGGGCTTTTAACAAAAATAACGTCATTAAAACAATAGCCTGTGGTAATTCAACTTTTGAGGCATATAAAGATAGTATTACTGATGATTTCGAAATCATTCAAAATGGTGTAGCATTCGATTGGCCTGCTAAATCTATAGAAATATCTCATAAAGCTCGCGAAGCATTAAACCTATCCGATGATGTAAAGCATTATTTATGTGTAGGTAGTATGTCAGCGGACAGTATGTCTGATTCTCAAAAAGCTCAGGATATACTGATTCAGTCATGGATCGATTCAAAAATGGGTGATTCTGGAGCGGTACTGCATTTGTTGGGTACTGGTAATTTAATAGAAGATTTTATGAATCTTGCTAAAGGTAATGAATCTATTATATTCCACGGTGTTAGCAAAGATGTAAAAACGTGGCTGTTAGCATGTGACTATTTTATTATGCCAAGTAGATATGAAGGATTACCTATTGCTGCAATTGAAGCCATCGCAACAGGTATTTTTTGTATTTTTTCAGATATTAAACCGTTGCATGAGTTGAAACCACCTTATGTATATTGGGTTGATAAAGAGTCTAATATGTCATTATCAAAAGCACTGAATCTATCTCTAAATACTGAAAATAATATTGATATTAAAAAAATAGAAGAGTTTAGAAATGTGTTCTCTATTACTCATACAGCTCAGTCTTATTTAAATCTTTATAATTAATTATTATGGTTCAATTAAGATCTAATACACCACAAACTAACTTCAATGAGTCCTTAGATGACGATAATTTAGTACTTTCTAAATCTTCTCCTATGGCATTGATGGCACTATTTGCTATTAGTTTAATTTCTTTTTTATTGTCTATGTACTATTTACTGTTTGTAAATAGAATTGATAGTAATTGGTCGCAAGTAATGTTTTCTGCTTTCATTGTTTGGACAGTTATCTATCTTTTTTCAACAAGAAGCGCTAAAAAATCATATTTCCTTATATCTTCAGCATTGATTTTAGCATTATCAGTATTTCACATCAGTCATGTAGGTTTACAGGCTTTAGGTGTGTATGATTTTGCTTTATTAAAAGATGTTGAAATGGGTATTTGGTACCAACGAGCTGGTTGGTTATTTATGCTGTCAGTATCATCTTTTGGCATTGGAATGTCATTTACCGGTGGAGTCACCGTATATGATAGTAAAAAATTATATGAAACTGAGTCAGCCCAATTAGGTCGTTCTATGTGTTGGTGGTATGGCGTTGGTTTGTTTATGGCATCTATGCTGGCATTACTGATGCTTTTTTATACGGTTGGTAATATATTTGTTTATTCTCGTAGTGAAATATTTGGTGGTGTTGGAGATACACGCGGATTTGGATTGTTTCAGATGTTTTTTCCATCATCGATGATTTTATTAATGTTAGGTGCATCAACTAAAAAGCAAAGGTATGCAACATACATACTACTTATTGTTTTTGGATTGGGTATTTTATTAATGGGATATCGCTCACTGGTTATGTTTCCAATTTTAATTGGTACCATATTATGGGTTAAAGCAGGTAGAGATCTTAATAAAACAGTTATAGTGCCTGGCTTGATATTTTTGATAATTGCAATTCCTACAGTTCGTTACTTAAGGACATTAGGATCCTATGACTCTCTTTCATCGACAGATGTAAGTAGCTCATTAGACCAAGCAAAGATTGATGATATATTTATTGAATTAGGTACTACTAGTAATATAGTTGCATATGTTCTTAAGTGGGTTCCTGAAGAAGAAGATTATCGTTACGGTTATACATATTGGTTGTCTATTAAAAATACTCTACCTAATATAGGTTCTGATATAAGTAGTTCTAGTAGAAGTATTATAAAAGATTCAAGTGTGGATATTACTAAGTTATCTGCTTCTGACTGGTTTATATATAGATTCAATAAATGGATGTTTGATACAGGTGGAGGGTCTGGCTTCAGTATGATAGCAGAGCCTTATCTAAATTTCGGGCTGCCGGGCGTAATAGTGTTCTTTATTTTACTTGGCTTTATTATTGGTAAGCTTGATAGTATAAGTTTGCTTCATAGGCCAACAGTGTTACTTTTATCGGCTGCAATAATGTGGCCTCTAATAAAAGGTGTAAGGAATGATTTTACAACATTCCTTAAGCCTGCAAGTTTTATATTAATTGTTTTTTTAATATGGAAGCTGAGTACGTTCTGGAAAAAATATAAAGCATCTAAAAAGTTAAAAAATACTGATGGAAGAATAGAGTTATAATGAATATTTTACATGTCATAGAATCCTTAGACCCTGCTTTAGGAGGACCCTCTGTTAGTTCTCCAAGTTTAGCTACAGCACAAGCTATGTTAAACCATAACGTAACAATATGTTGCTATAAAGATAATAGCAGTGAAGAGGCTCATGCATTACGTAATGCTAGTATTCCTAATCTAGATTTAGTGAATATTGTTTATATTGATAGCGATGGTTTTTTAGAAAAAATATTTGCAAAAGATGCGGCTAATATTTTGGAAGAGTTAATCATGAAAGCTGATGTTGTACAGATACACGGTGTTTGGCGTCCGATGTTATTAAAAACATGTCAGTTAGCTAAAAAATATGATAAGAAATATATAATAACACCACGTGGAATGTTAGATCCATGGAGTTTGAAGCAAAGTTTTATAAAGAAAAAAATTGCCTTAATTATGGGCTGGAGAAGTGCACTAAATAGCTGTTTTTATATTCATGCCCTTAATCAGTCAGAAAAAGATCTTTTGTCTCCTCTTAATTTGAAATGTGATGTAAATGTTTTTCCTAATGGTTTTTTTGAAAACTTTTCAAGTAATATTCCAGAGCACAATAAGTTCTATCAATTACATCCAGAGTTGAACAATCGTCCTTATATACTTTTTTTGAGTCGTTTACATTATAAAAAAGGTTTAGATTATCTTGCTGATGCTTTTGTTTTGTTTAGTAAAGTTAATGATGATATAGATTTAGTTGTAGCTGGACCTGATGGGGGGGCTAAAGCTGAGTTTGAAGCAGTTATTGATAAGCATAATTTAAATAATCGTGTTCATATTATTGGGCCAATATATGGAGAGGAAAAATTTTCTGCGTTAGTAGATGCTTTTTGTTTTTGTTTACCAAGTAGGCAAGAAGGTTTTAGCATGGCGATTACTGAAGCGTTAGCTTGCTCCACACCAGTGGTAATTTCAAAAGATTGCCATTTTCCAGAAGTAAACGATGCTAATGCTGGTTACGTTACAAATTTATCACCAGAAGAGATATCCAATGCATTTTCTAACCTGGCTATTAGTACAGAAAAACGTCAGCAATTCGCAGATTCGGCGAGAAAACTTGTTTATGAAAATTATTTGTGGGAAAAAATTGCATCTGATGTGATTAGGCACTATTAGATACTACTTAATGCTTAATCAGCTATGCAATATAATTACATTATTCAAATCTAGATTTTATAGGGCTAGCAGGTGAGCCAGTACAGACCATGTTCTTCTCTGGTAGATTCTTGAAAACACTGCTTCTAGCACCAACAATTACTCCATCTGCTATTGAAACGCCAGGTGCTACATATACATCAGTTGCAATCCAGGCCTTGTTACCTATTGTAATATTCTTTGAGAAGGTATCAAAATTTGCTGCTTTATAGTCATGGCCACCGGCACATATGTATGATTTCTGAGAAATAACAGTATCATGACCTATATTGATTTCTCCAATTGAATATAATGTAACATCATCTCCAATCCAGGAGTAATCACCTATTGTTAACTTCCATGGGTATATGATTTTCACACTTGGGCGTATGACGACATTTTTACCAATTTGTGCACCAAAGCATTTTAATAAGAAGGATCTCCAGCGATACATTATTTGGGGTGATAGGGCAAACAATGTACTTTGTATGAAGCCCCATAAGAGTAGAATAACTTTTGATTTACCTATGAATTCTTGCGATAGTCTGAAGTTGCTGAGGTTTTGATAGTTATTATTCAAGTTGTTTCCATTCTTAGCTTTATCTGCAGTTTGCTTAAGCCTGTTTTAGGCTTTTAGAGTGTAATTTAATGTTAATAATTTTACCATGTATAATGTGGCGAGCCTTATATCAGGTGTCGGTATAGTTTACACTATTATGTTGTATTGTTTGTGTGTAAAAAGGTAACATACTGATATTTAATGATAAAATGCTACTGGTGTAAAAACTGCTTATTATACTGTTTCACTTCATGTAATCTGCTTTTTTAAATTATACGTAGATATACTAAGGGTTTATTTAAAGAATTATCATTAGAGATAATGCTTGAACATATAAGCTATGAAGTATTTTAAAATGGATAGAATTAGAATAAAACATGTTTAATCTTAAATTAATTATTATTTTTATTAGCTTGAATTTAGCATTATCAGCTTGTAGTAGTTCTTCGAATTCTTCAGAACCTACTGACAACGCGCTTATTAAGCCTGTTAATAATTCTAAAATTGCAGGTCCTTCGATAACATTTGAGTGGACAAATATCACTAATGAAGCCTCTTATACATTAGAAATAAGTAGTCGTGAAGATTTTTCAGGAGAACCCATTTATATTGATGCTGAAATTCCAGTTGATAAAGTGTCTTACACAATATTTGTACCTGTTTTAGAAGTGCAGAAAAGATATTATTGGAGAGTAACTGCCAGGCTTTTAAATAATGAAGATTTATTAATTGCAGAACCTTCTGCATTCCTTTTTGTTAATCAAAGCGGTATTCACTTTGAAGATGTATCGATTGATGCGGGTATAAACCATGTATCACCATCATTTGGAGTTTCATGGGGTGACTTTAATGGTGACGGTTGGTTAGATTTATGGTCGGGAAATCATTATACAAAACCTTCCCTATATATAAATCAGGGAGATGGTAGCTTTATTGATATCGCTACAACCTGGGAGCCTGAAATTACTGATGCCCATGGTGCAGCATGGATAGATTTAGATGGTGATGGTAAAGATGAGTTATTACAGTTATCGGGTGGTAATATCAATAATAGACTCATCAAAAATGTAGATAACAATATTGTTGATAAGGCTATTTCATACGGCCTAGATTTACCTGGACCCAGGGGTAGAAGTCCGCTCTGGTTGGATTGGAATAATGACAATAATAACGATGTAGTCTTAACTAGAATTCAAAATAGTGTAACCCAACCTTTAGCGCTAAAAAATATTGATGGCGCGTTTACTGATTATACAAATATACTTAATATCACCATGGACGATTCTAATTATTCTCAATTGGGAGATTTAAATGGCGATAAGAAATTAGATTTGATTTTTCATAACCGAGTAAGTTTCCCCTCTCGAGTCTATGACACATCAACTGAGCCTTTTCAAAACATATTGTCTCAGCTAACTATACCAATTAACACCACGGCCGCTACATATGATACTGTGATAGCAGATTTTGATAATAACTTAAGAAATGATATTTTTGTTGTTAAGCGTAGGTTTGATATCGAGCTATATCAACGTTCTGAATCTCAGCTAGATGCAAAAATTATTCAAACTGCTAATTACCCTGTAAAGAAATATAGTTTTGTAACGACAGGTGCAATTAAAGTGTCGGCTTATTTTTTCAATGATAATTTCAATCCATTATCTCAAGTTTTTATTGGGACTAATAAAGTTATTTCAGATCAATTCACTAACTCAGTTGATGTAAATCCTATATTTAAGCAAGTTGTAGTTGATTTAGACCCATTAGATGTTCGTACAAATGGGCAATTAGATTCTGTCTTAATAGAGCAGGATATTGATAATTCAGTTGTAGGAGCAGAAGGTTTATTTATAGGATTTGATAGTGTCAATAATGAGTGGCAGATAATTTCTAGTCTTGCAAATCAAACAGTAAATATAGTTGTTGAATCCACAGGCTTGATTACTAGTACAGATACAGGGCCGTATTGGACGGGCTTACCTGACACTGCGCCGTTGAACCTATATATGCATAAAAATGAAAATATCTATGCAGAAGAGTCTGCAGCTAGAGGGTTTTCTGAGGCTGAGTCTTGCGGTGCTGTTGTAGGTGCAGATTTTGATAATGATATGGATATAGATTTATATTTGGTTTGCACAAATGGGGTGTCAAATGTTCCAAATAAGCTATTTGAAAATGATGGTAATGGGCAATTTAAAGAAGTAGAGAATGCAGCAGGTGCAAGCGCAAGTAATGTGGGGCAGGGAGAGAACGTTGCATTTGCTGATTATGATAAGGATGGCTTTTTAGATCTTTTTGTGGTTAATGGTGAAAGCCTTGCGCCTTTCCACAATGGTCCTCATCAGCTATTTAGAAATATGCCAAATGCAAATCACTGGATACAAATTGAGTTAAAAAGTAGCTTTGGAGCGCAGAAAGGAATAGGGGCGACTGTTATTGTCGAGACAAATGGAGTTAGTCAGATGCGTGAACAAAATGGTGGTTATCATCGTTATTCCCAAAATGCCCAATTATTGCATTTTGGTTTAGGGGATAATGAAATAATTGAAACCATTACAATTTATTGGCCAAGTGGATCAATTCAAGTGTTAAATAATGTAGATGTTGATCAAATTTTAACAATTCAGGAAAAATAGTTAATCCAAGAATCTTTATATGCCTAATTTTTTTAAAAATATTATTCTAAATATAATAATCATACTAGTTTGTTTGATACAAATCTCTTGTGCTGATTCGAGCCCTGAAAAAAATAATGAACCTAATACAAGTTTAGATTCAGATGGAGATGGCTTAACTGACTTTGATGAATTCACAATATTTGGAACCGATCCTTTTTTAATTGATACGGATAATGATGGTTTTGGAGATCACCTGGAAGTAACGATAAAATCTGATCCTAATGACCCTCTATCTGTACCTGATTATGTAAAGAATATAAAAATTGATTTAGATACTCAATTAGGTACCTTGTGGACAAATAAAAATGGTTGGGAAATATCAGACGATATTAACTGTGTACTAGATGGTTGCTTGAAAAGCCCAATGATATTACCTGGTGATGAGAGTGATATAAGTCTTGATGTCATAGTATTTGGTGGATATTTTCAGTTTGATATAGTTGTTGATAATGCGTGTTGTAATAAAGTTGAGTTGTTAGTAAACGATAATGTTGTAA
>Ga0316207_10003214_pt1 | contig 15517 bp, 12 predicted proteins | sample 6weekpyrite_MG_FD_204943 | JGI IMG/M metagenome (GOLD analysis project Ga0316207, IMG submission 204943) | Microbial mat bacterial communities from mineral coupon in-situ incubated in ocean water Damariscotta River, Maine, United States -... | ecosystem: Environmental > Aquatic > Marine >... | reverse complement strand
ACTAAATTAAAAAGGGGTTAAGCAGCGCTATCGTTAACCCCTTTCTGTTTACCTTTAAAGCATTGCCAGTAGTTCTGGGTTTGGCTCTGGGTTGGTGAGATGATTGATATAATTCGAGAGCGTCTTGATCGATACAATCAACACCACCTCCAGCACGTTCTGCCTGGTAAAGCCAGCGGCGATGAAGTTGTTGATCTCCTCATCGCTGACGAAGCCGCGCTGTTTTACAACCTTACGTACATATGTTGCTAGCGCACGGTCGCCTGGGTTTTCAATCTCAGCATCGTTATGGATCGCATCCAGCGTCTGTTGATTGGTCTTGTTCATTTTGCCGATTGCACGGTGGGCTATAATGCAGAAATCGCAGCCGTTTTCTTTGCTGGCCGCAAGCAGGGCCACCTGCTGTTGAGCGGGTGTGAAGGAACCTTTTGAGATGAGCTCGTTCATCGCAAGGTAAGCCTCAATCGTGGTGGGGGCCTCGGCCATATAGGCGAACAGGTTGGGTGTGAAACCGTAGCCAGCCTGAACCCCTTCCAGCAGCGCTTTTGTTTTGCCTTCGGTGTTTTCCTGAGTGTGAAAAGTAAATTCGCTCATGGTTGTCATCCTGTCAGTTATTGAGTTGAGAGTTACAGTTTACGGGCTATAATCCGAACGATGAATGACTCAAAAACTGTAAATTATGCTCTTGGGTACGGGTTTGATCCGCTTTCCGAGGTGATGCAGCTGCTCAAGCTCAGTGTGGCGATCTACCACAACGCCAAGGTGTGCGGTGGGTGGCAGCTGGATGATGAGACTGGGCGTGGCGCGAGCTTTCATATCGTGACACTCGGCAGCTGTCTGCTCGATGTGCCGGGCCACTATAGTGGTGAATTGCACGAAGGGGATCTGGTACTGTTTACGCAGGCGTTGCCACACACCCTGCGGCCGCTAGCAGCGCTGAGTGGCAAGCAGCAACATCTCAGCTTCAATGATGCTGAGTCACTGAGCGGCACCGGCCTATTATGTGGTGACGTGAGTTTTCAGCATAAAGGCAGCTCGCATCTACTGGATGCACTACCACCACTACTGCTGATCCGTTTTGAACAGGCGGCAGCATGGCTGCAACCACTGTTGCAGATGATCGTTGCGGAAAATCGTTCGTTGGGCGCGGTGTCAAAGGTGATCTTTGATCGCCTCTCGGAGTTGCTCGTCACCTACGCGGTACGACATTACATGTTGGAGCAAACAGACAAGCGTGATCAAACCAACAAGGCAACGATGCTGGCACTGTATGGTGATGAACGCTTGGCGTTAGCGCTGAGTGAGATTCACCGCCAGCCAGCAGAGGAGTGGCGGCTGGAACAGCTCGCAAAAAAGGCGATGATGTCGCGCACTGTATTTGCAGAGAAATTTAAATCGCTAAGTGGTTGGACGGTCGGCCAGTACATAACCTGGTGGCGGATGCAGTTAGCATGGCAGCAGTTACAAAATGGAGATGCCGTTGCAAACGTTGCCGATAATGTCGGCTATAAATCTGAAGCGGCATTTTCACGTGCGTTTAAAAAGATGTTTGAGGTGTCGCCTGGGAGGGTAAGGCGTGGCGCTGAATGTGAATAGATTTTCGGCATTCGCTGATCGCCATGGAGAGCGAAGCGAGGGCGATTAGTCGCCGATAGACCACACCATCTGCCCTTTCGTAGTGACGAGCGATAGCGAATGACGAAGAAATGCAGGAGCGGCTTTAGTGGGCGTAGAGTCGTTGTGGTAGCAGTGTTGAGCGCAACGAGAAAACGATAGGGAACAAGGTTGAAGGCTATGTGTCTGTACAGAGAGATTTTCAACAATATCACGTAAGCTACGTTTGCCAGATAATTGAGCCATGGACAGGCTCACAAACTGTGGCCAGCGGGTTGCTGTTCGGAAAGATCGGCCCGAATGGTGCTGTTTTGCGAAGGTCTAAAATTCATGTCTCGGAACTAACTTTAGTATTTGTGAGAAGATCGTATTACAATGAGGCGGGGTCTAAATTCTTCTATTATTACAGTGCTTGTTGATATTTCTGTTGTAAAAAATCATGGTGAAATCAGGCCATTTTACCTGGCTATTAACAGGACGACAGTATAATAAAATGACATTTTTCAAAGGACAACTCGAATGTTGTATGGGAGGGAGAAATTCATTGGCATGGTGATTGTCACTTTGCTGCTGTCACCGTTGATGGCGAAAGCACAAGGCAACGGCAGTGTTGATCTATCGGGCGATATGTTGCCCGCCGAACGTTGGGGGGTGAGACTGGAATCGCGTTTCGGCATTGCCACGAACCGTTACGATGAGCATGGTAAGGAAGTCGGGGTTGCAGATGAACTGGACAACATCGACATTAACGCTGATCTACTTTCCGTCTTGAGCATCTTCGGCGCAGGTGCCTCGCTGGGAGTTACCGATGTTTCTTCCACGATTAAGAGTTTGCGCGAGCGCTTGTTTATCGGCTATGGGGTAAGCGAGCGGGTAACGCTGGTGTCTATGCTGCCATGGGCAGAAGTCAGAAACGAAGTAGACTTCGATGTGACACCGGGCGATCTGGCATTAAATCCGGCGTTTGACCCAACTCAGCCTGTATCGGCCGGGAATTTACCCTTTGTTGCGGCGGGTGCCGTTGGGCCGGCCAGTGCTGCGGATATCAACAAGCTGTTGACCGAGCCTGTCTACGGCTATGAGTACAAGCCTATCGAGTCGGTCACCACCTCCGGTTTTCAGGATCCGGAGTTTTATTTGCGCTGGCTGGCATACCAGGGGGATGGCAAGCGTTTGATCCTTACGCCGGGTATCCGTTTGGGTATGAGCGAGAATGATGATCCGGATAACTTTCTCGATGTGCGTTTATACAATGGCAGCGATGACATCATGATGCGCTTCGATTACTCGCAGCGCCTCATGCCCGCGCTGGATGCTCAGTTGACCTATCGTCACACCTGGCAGCTGATGGACCACCGCAGAGCGAGAGCCCTCGCGGAAGGTGAGAGTCTCGTCTCGGCGAATAGAAAGGAGCGCATGGAAAGGGATTTGGGTGATGTCGACGAAGTGATGTTGGAGGCGCGCTACCGTCACGATGCCTGGCGCTACCGTGTGCGTCTGAGTTACCAAAACAAAAAACAAGACAACTGGACATCACCTTCGGGACAGGACGTAAGAGGATTGGAGCAGGACACTGACCGGATTTATCAACACTACTGGCTCGGCCTCACCTGGAACGGTGTGAGTGCCTGGCGCGACGGCGCCATGCCTTTACCGTTGATTATCGCTTTTGACTACAGGGATGTATATAAAGGCAAGAACGTCCTGAAGTCCAAGGATTATTATTTGACGCTGACAGTGATGTTCTGAGGCTATGCCGGGCAAGGTCATGAATAAAGCGAATCCAACGAGTCAACCACTTTTCAAAATTCATCCCCCCCCGATCGCCGAGGCGGCTGTTCTAGCGCGTCACCGACTGTATGAACAGATCGATGCAGGCAGCCAGAACAGCAAGGGGTGCATCATCAGTGGTGGGGCGGGTCAGGGTAAGGCCACGCTGGCACTGCATTACCTGCTGAGTCATGCTCTGCCTTTCGTCTGGTACCGGGTCGGTGCGGAAGATGCTAATCCGCTGACATTGCTAGACGGGATTTGCCAGGCCGCGGCACGGCTGAATAGCGCCGTAAACTGCGAGATGGATGCAGCGGCCGGAAATCACGGCGGAGACGCTGCCGATCTCAATCACCGTTTGCACCGTTTAATTCATCTACTGGATGCAGCCACTGATGCGCCGCTGTGGCTGGTTCTGGATGGCCTGCACATTCTGAAAGGAGAGGTTCAGGCACTGAACCTGATCAGCAAGCTCGTCACATATGCGACGCCCAAACTGAAGGTGCTCATCACCTCCAGGCTTCCCCTGTTCTCCATTTCCGGTACTCAAATTGCCCGACAACAGTTGTTTTCGCTTTACCACGACGACTTGTCCTTTACTCGTCAAGAGACGGAGGCATTATACCGGGATGTCTACCACCTTGTTCTCGGGCCGGGACAGCTGCAACAGCTTTATAAACTGACACAAGGATGGCCCTATGCGTTGGCGATCTATCGCCAGGCGTATTTCACAAATGATGTTATTGAGTTGCCGCGGGCGCGGACTGAGGAGCTATGGGGATTTTTTTACGACGAAATATCTAGCCGCTACGGTGTTGAAGAACAGGCAGCATTCTGCAAACTGGGGCTGCTCAAGCAGGTCGATGTTGATAGTGCTGCTGAGCTAACAAATGCAACAGAGGTGCGACAGCTGGTGTTGATGTTAGGTAAGGACAACAACCCCTTTGTATTGGCAGCGGGAGATAGAAAGGACGTCTGGCGTCTTCATCCATTGTTCAAAGAGTACCTGTTTGAGCAGGCGCGGCAAAGTCTCAGGGCTGATGAGTTACAGGAGATCCATGCCAGGCTGGCGCGCTTCTACGAGGCACAAGGTCACCCGCTTTGGTCGGCGGACTATTTTTTGCTGATCAAAGACTATGCCGGAATCGCAGGCTTGTTTAGGCGTTATGGGCTTGAGCTGCTGTGCCGCAACAGGCATGAGGCGATAGACCGTATTCTTGCTCAGGCGCCTGCTACTAATGTGGCTCATTCACCCTGGTTGTTATTGATGCAGGGCAACCTGTCGCTGCGTAACGCCTCATCTGCCGCTAGGGATGAATTGAATCGCTGTTTAATGGCCTTCAGGAAAACTGGCGATAAAACTGGCGAGCTTGCAGCACTGCTGGGCCTGATCTATTTCCATGGTTCTTTCAGCGGTAATTATCGCGAATCCGAGCGCCTCTTGCCGACGGTTCAGTATCTGTTCGAGACGCTTCATGCAGAGGCGGATATCTATCTACGCCTGCAGGCCAATACACTCATTGGCATCACCATTCATTTGGTATCAGGCGATTACCTTATCGCCAAGCCTTATCTCGATGCCGCATTGACACTGGCCCAGGATCATCAGCTTTATAACCAGCTGGCATTTGTACGTTATTCCCGAACGCTATGCGTGATATCATCCGGCCGTTTTGCCCAGGCCAGGAAAGAACTCAAACAGATGGCAGCACTGCTGCGGGATGAACGCGTCAGTCGACACTTTAAGACCATGATAATTGAGGCGGCAGCCAATCTCTTAGCTAAGCGCGGGGATTTTAACGGGTACCGATCGTTGATCAACAATATGGACAGACGGCTAGGGGGCGGCCTGACTCAGGGGAAATTGATTAGCGGTTTTATCAAGCGCCTGGAGGCAGAGGCGGCTCTGGAGCAAGGGTGCTACAAGACTAGTCTTGATATTCTCGATTATCAGCTCAGGCATGCCTACCCGCCACCCAACGGTTACAATCGCAGTCTCTATCTTCAGATTAAAGCCGTCGTCCACGCCTGTGAGGCAGAGCCGGAATTTGTGATGCAGGCGGCGCAGGAATCGTTACGCTTGCGTCAACTCGCCGGTGACGTCCATCAAACTACCTACAACCATGTAGCGCTGGGTGTCGCCCACAACTTGATCGGGGCATGGGACGATGCGGTCTTTCATCTTCAGGAGGGCTTGCGGCTCGCTCAGGCGTTGGATAAATATTTTTCCATTGCTGCGGTATACATCCACCGCGCCAATATGTGGATAAAGCGCGGGCAGAATCAAAAGGCGCAAGTCGATATTGTTCAATTCGTCCGCACACTGAAAGATCAGGAAAATAAATATTTCTCCTTTCGCCTCAAAGAGCCTGTGTTGAACGTTTGCCGGTATGCGCTCAGTCACGCCATCGAGCCGCAATTCTTTCACGAACTGGCCAGGGATCTTTTTGGTATCTGGTTGACGCCGCAAGGTAACGAGTATCCTCTGCTCAAGATTTTTACACTGGGGTCCATCAGAATTGAATTGGCTGAGGGGCAGGTTGTGTCCAGTGATGATTTGACACCCCTGCAAAGAACATTGCTGTGCCTGCTGATCATTCAACCCAATAGATCAATGGAGCAGTCGGAGATTCAGTTGGCGCTTTGGCCGGACAGCAATCCAGAGAAGGCGCGCTCCAAGTTCGATACCCTGTTGTCGCGATTGCGCCGTGTGCTGGCGGCCGTATGCGCGCCTGTGCCTGTCACGCACTACCTCTCGTTGAACAAAGGGGTGCTGAAGCTGAATCATGCCGTTGCCGATGTCGATCGCTTTCTCAATGCGGGTGAACAGGGGTTGGCTGCCAAGCGGGAAGGTGTAGATTGGGAGGCGGAAATTATGTTGGGCAAAGCCGTCGCTTTGTATGAGGGTGATTTTGCGCCCGGCGTCAACGAGCTTTATTCAGTGAACGACCGTAGAGACTATCTGGGTGAGAGGCGCGTTGACTTCAGCTGCGCACTGGCGGAGGTGATGATGGAGTTTGGCGACGCGGAGCTGGCTTACAAGGTGCTGCGCGATGCATACAGGCATCATCCGTCTGCAGTCCCCCTGGTGGAAAAACTGCATGACTATTATCTCAGTATCGGCAATCATCCACGGGCGCGGCGGCTTATCCGCCAGCAACGGTTGTTGGATGAGGAGAGGTAGGGGTCAGCGAAACTCCTGTGACGCTGATCGCTTGCGTAACAGAACCCCCGTGTTTTTATAAATCACCCATGTTCCCGCCGCTATATACATCACCAATGTGTAAAGCGCTGCGGGGAAGGCCGCGACAGTTGAGTTGAAGACTCCCAGGCACAAGACAATCGCCATGCCGGAGCTCTGGATAATTGTTTCCAATGACACGGTCGTGCGCAAGGTATCGTCCAGCTTGAATGCTCTCGCGATGAAATAGGCCGACAGGAAGGCCGTGAGGCAAAGTCCCGATGCGTACCACCCGGCAGCGGACACCATTTCCATGAGCTGCGCCTGCTCCCTGGCGGCAGAGACGGCGATAAGTGTGGTGAGAAAAAACAGCCCGAGCCACTTGACCCTGGCGCGCTGTTTCTGGGCGAACCCGGGCCATTTTGCGGTGATTATCATGCCCATCACGACCGGCAGGATGACGATCAATAAGAGTTTCGCGAATACCGGTTTGAAGGCGATGTCAACGGCGGTGTTTTGCCATTCCAGCAGCGGCAGCAATAGCGCAGCCATCAGCGGGATCGTTGCCACCGAGACCAGTTTCGTTGTGGCTGTCAGGCTGATCGACAGTGCCGTATTGCCATTGGCGAGATAGGTAAACAGGTTGGAGGTGGAACCACCGGGGCAGATCGCGAGAATCAGCAGGCCCAGGGCGATCTCGGAAGGCGGTGAAAAAAGCTGGATCAGTGTTAACGCAATGGCCGGCAGCAATAGCAGTTGCAGTGACAGCGCCACAACGGCGGCCGTGCGGGCGCGGGAGAGCGCTCGAAAATGGGCGGGCGCCAGCCCCAGGCCGACGCCCAACATCAGTAGCGCAGTGATTAGCGGTACCACGGCTTTTATGAGTGACGCGGATTCCATGTTGCGCTATCCGTTTGAGTTAAGAACGATGCAGTTGAATCTTTCTCGCCAATTTTGAAATATACCAGGCTGCAGTGCGTACCGAGAAATCAATGCCGTAATAATTAACCAGCATTGTTACTAAAATACCACCCGCAAGACGGGTGGTATTGTCGCTTTTTTATTCTCCGAGAGTATAGTGCAATGTGCCGTTAATTGTGATTGCACCAGTAGCATCATTTTGGTTGACTTGCTGGTTTTGGTTGGGTTCGATAACAACATTTGAGAAATTCACAGTTTTAGTTGTTTCATTAATCGATATGCCCGTGCAATCAGCACTGCTTTCTTCACATAGAAGTGCGTACCAGAAGCTCTTATCATTACGGAAAAAACTCAGCGATAACACATCAGCGTTGATATTTGAATCATAGGATAAAATCACGGTGGAGTTGAAGCCAAGTATCGACTCACCCGGTGTTGCGTCAGAACTGAGAGAGTACCACGAAATAGCGTTCCATATCCTTTTTTCGCATGTTGAGAATACCTGTAACGTGGATCCTATAATTGATACATCGTTACCGGCTATGCTTAGCGAACCGTTACAATTACTGCCGCTGCCGCCCCCGTTTCCACCATTATTGCCGTTACCTACGCTAATTTCTATTGAGGTACGAGCGCCGCTAAAGCTTCCACTCTCGTCGTCGAGCACATTACTCCAGGTGCCGGACACGTTGCCATTGCGTGAGAATGTACCCGTAAATATTGCCTCGCCTGCAGTCCCTGAAACCTCGGCTGAGCCACTGCTATCCAATGATCCGCTGATGTCAAAATCGGCAATAACGTTGTTCGAGTGGGCCGTGCCGCCGATAGCACCGTCGGCATTAACCTCGAAAGTCCAGCTGCCGCTGTCGTCCCCGCTGAATGTGCCCTCGTAGGTTCCTACATAAAAAGATATCAGGCTGCCGCGCAGGTGATTCTGGGCATCTGTGCTGCTGACAAGACTCTTGCCAGTGCCGTTGGCATTGGTCAGGTCGGCGACCACGGTTTGTACATTACCATCGGCCTCGAACGCAGCGATGGCTTGCTCGAAATCGACCGACTTGCCCGCCGCCGCACTGATTGTGTCATTGGTAATGCTGATGCCATTGCTCGCGTTGCCATCGGCATCGATGGTCAATAAGAATCTGACGATGTTAATGACGTATGGATTGGTTTCATCGCTGGCACCAGCCACTAGTTCCACCGGCGTCAGTACATCCGCGCCCTGGGCCGAACCGATAATGATGTCGCCCACCTTGAACTGAACCTGGCAATCGTCCCGGTACTCAAAGGTGCCCTGGCTGTCAGTGGTGCCGGGCAGGTCGCCACATATATAAGCTAAGCCCTCAACGGCGCTATCTACAAATATGCCGGTTTTTGTGATTGGATCACCGCCACCGCCACTCCCGCCGCCACTCCCGCCGCCACTCCCGCCGCCACATGCTATTAAAGCAATCGCGGGTAATACCAGCCATATCAGTCTATTCATGCGCATAATTAACCTCTTGGTAAATAATTTTTGGGTAAACCCCATTAACTAGGAAGCTCACCCTGCCACTCTGTGATAATTTTAACGCTGGCTGGCTCACTTATTTCTTACATGATCAAGGGGGGGGGGGCGCACGCTTCAGCAGGATGCGATGAGGCGCTGAAGCATCCTCGTAATAATGTTGGCAGCAGCGAGGGGAACTATTATATTTCACTTATAGAGACTGGTTTTTATGAGGATGATCAGCGTCGCAATGGGTAATGGATGATCCTATGCAACCGAGGTTTCCCCCTGGCGTTATTGATACGACGGTCAGCCCATCCCAGACTTGCTCTGGGGATTATGTTTGCTTACTGATTAAAAAATTCGGGGCACTGAAGTAGGTTCGATTTTCAGGTCTCACGAAGGGCGTTAGTAATGGGTGCACGCGCGGTTCGGATGCTGGGTAATAAGCCTCCGATCAGTAATAAAGCAGAGGTTCCTTAGATAATACGATGGCCACAATTGGTACAGAATTTATTGCCCGCGATGAGTTTTAAACCACAATGATAGCAAAAGCTTAAAGTGGCTTTTTTTGCTGTTGTAGCGGGCCCTGCCTCGGTTATATGGGTATCATTTTTTGGTTTGATCTCGACTGAACTATCTCTGGCAGTGCTGGACTCAGTTTGTGGAACATTCAATAGAGCGGTGCGAGTTTTGAGATAAAGCGCAATGGGGAGTTTGCCTTCTAAAAGAAGGTTTAAATAGTCCACCAGTTCAGCCTCTTTTGGGGTGAGCATGTCTGCTGGCATTTCAATTAACTTCAATGCTTCATTGTAGAGCTCGAGCGATAACTCTTCCTTGTCATGCATCTCAAACAACAAACGTCGTTGGTTTCTCAGTTTTTCCTGCTGTTGTTTAAGAGAGCGTTCTTTTTCCTGTTTGATTTTGTTGATGCGCTCGAGGTTCATGGCAACAATCACTTCATTAGAGGACTCTCCAGACATCATAGGCTCTTGAACGCTATTAGATAATTTTCGGGTGCTTTTGGGGACGTTGTCACGTAAATACTGGAAGACGTTGAGGGCAGAAATATAACCGTCGTTGTTGCTGTCGGCTTTACCCTTCATCGCTTCTAAAAGATGGTGGGTGAAAACGCCGTGCCCTAAATCTTTTGATTCCCATGAGCGCTGATTGGGTTGGGCTGATGCGATGATGAGTCGGCCTTTTCCCTGGCTTAGGGATTTGTATGGATCGCCAATAATTTTCAGGTCGCGTGCGCCCTCGTGGCTGACACCCGCTGCATAGCAGGAGTCGAGAAAACCTACTAAACGGCTAGCTTTGATTGTACGCAATAGTTCCTGGAAATCTATGTTCGATAGCGATGAGGCAAACAGGTTGTCAGGATCGGCATCCCAGGGTAAGAGGTATTTTGCAATGCCGTCGTTTTCGCGATTGGTCTTGTCGCTTTCAAGGCCTCCGTGCCCAGCAAAAAAAATAATAACCGTTGAATCCTTCGTGGCGTGCTGAAATAGCCAGCCGCTAATATGATTTTTTATGTTGTATAAGGTCGCTTCTTCGTCTATTAGAATTTTGACATTATTTTCTGATAAGCCTACGTGTTGCGGATCTAGTAATAATTCATATAGACCCTGTGCATCAGCTCTAGCGAAATTCAGTGGTTGAATGCGATCGTCTTTATATTTTCCAACGCCGATGATCAGGGCGTAAAAAGAGAGCACTTTATTTGACGGACTTTTTTTCATAAACCGTTGTTAAAAATTACCACTCATGATGAGTGCGTTGAAAATAACACTGATGATGCCAATGGTTAGCCAAAGTTTTCCTGCCGCACGCCTGGATTCATCAGTTTTGTCTTTTAGGTAAATTATTCCCATGATAAGTCCAATAAAAGGAATGAGGAACGTGGCAATGCTGACGCCTATTTTTAGCGCCATAGAGACAGTGGGTTTATCAGCCTGTAATGCGCTGGTCGTTGGCGCTGCCATCGATACCTCTTCCTGGGGAGGCACCGTCGCCGCGATGATGGCGCCACCACAACTGCCGCAAAATTTTGCATCGTCTGGATTTTCTGATCCACATTTTGAACAAAACATATTAATTCACCCCCTTGTGTATTAATGTTTTTAGTTTAAACCACTGCAAATTTACAACTGGCATCTGCCCAGCTTTGAGGTGCTACTGACTCGGTTTTTGACTTTATGATCGTGATGTCTCGTGCCGCTACCTGCGGTGTCTTTGTTTCAAAAAAACCGCCATCAGCGCTGAAATTTGATTCGACTAATTTAAGCGGTTTTTCTGTCGCGATTGCTTTGAGTGTTTCAATCCCGCTTGGCCCCTGTAGTTGATATTCGAAGCCATAGTCTGCGTCTGGAATTCGGTAAATCTGGTTGGCACGAATAAAATTATCCTGATGCAAGGCATTTGGAAATAATATGAGCAGCTTTCCACTGGTACCTATATTGAGTAGCGTTAAGTAACAATCTTGACTGGCGCGGAAAGCGATAATAATTTTATCTCCAATACGATATTGCTTCTGTGTCTGGTGGGAGACAATGTTTATATCCCTGGCAGAGGTGTTGACCGCTTGAGATTCAACCCACACTTCGAGATCAAAGCTTTCGCTGTCATTGTGAATCTGGTTGAGTCGCTGATCAAAAAGAGCGCTTATTGTTTTGGGGTCGCCCTGTTGAGCTTTGTGGCGTTGTTCAAAAAACAGATAAGCGGTGATGGTGATCAAAAAAGTGAACAGGATTGCAGCCACAATCAGTGTGCTGCCACTCCCCAGAATACTGACCGCAGTGATAAGCAAAATAACAATGGCAAGCCCAAACAGCAGGGCCTGACTGGAAAGCTTCTCGATAACCAGTTGGAGTAATTCTCTGGAATCAAATATAGACCCTTGGTGTTCCCCCATGATGCAATCATACCTCCCTCAAAGTTGATCGCCTTCGATCATACTAGCATGGGAATCTATTTGGTTGAAGCATGCTAGCCTTCATAAGCGGAAAAGGGGAATACCTGAATAGCACTTACTTAAGCGGGTCTCCTTCATTCCGCCGCGCTTTAGCGCCGGAATCCATATTGCGCGGATTCAAATTCAAAGTGCATCATCTAATCAGGTAGAAGAAAGGGCCAGCTGAAGGTAAGCTCCTACCCTTTTCTCCGGCAAGAGATGAAGTGATGACGGGATGTTACCAGCAGCTGACTTGTGAGCAACGATGCCAGATTTCAGGTTTAAAGAAAAGCAAATGTACACAAAGTGAGATCGCTAAGATTATAGGGGGGATAGAGGCTATCGCCATAAACAAGCACAAGAGAAGATGGTTCAGCGGTGCAGTGAGGCGGTTAAGCCCACCAAGATGACGCCAGCATTGATAGCCGAGATTGAAATGAAGCGACTGATACAGTGGAGTCCTGAGCAGATATCAGGTTGGTTGCTGGAGAGTCAAGAGCGACTGATTAGCCATGAGAGTATCTATTTGCATATTTGGGCTAATAAACAGGCTGGCGCTGACCTTTACACGCATCTTCGTCGCCAAAGCCAGAAATACGACAAACGTCATAATGGTCAATCAACACGAGGACAGATTAAGAATCGGGTGAGTATTGATGATCGTCCAAGCATTGTTGATGATAAATTACGCATTGGCGATTGGGAGATCGATACGGTGAAAGGAAAGGGTCACAGCGGCGCACTGGTGACGATTGTTGAGCGTGTGACGAATTTCACCGTCTCAGCGCAGGTCAATAGTAAGCGCGCAGATGCGCCGTCACTCTTGAAAAAAAGTCACGCAAGCTAAAGTAAATAGAGCAGTAAAGCGACTCAATACTCGCCCAAGCAAAAATCTGGGATTTAAAACACCAAACCAATTAGTGAGCGATCACAGGGCTGCGTTAGCAGCTTAGACTTCGATGCACTTCGGATTTGAATCCCCGGCCATGTCTGGCATATTCATCACTTCCGCCCATTCATGAGCGTTGTGATATAAGAACAACCATGTTCAAAACACACCGTTGTCATAAACAGGAATCCCTGTTCAAGTTTGTGCGAGATCGTCAATGCTGGATCCTTTATCAGGCGAAGCAACGTTATGGCTTACGAGTTCTTAGCTATATGGTGGCCTCGAATCATATCCATTTACTTGTAATGGATGATGAAGAAACCAGTACCCCCAAAAGCCTGCAACTCATTGCGGGCACCATGGCACAACAATATAACCGCCGAAAACAACGCAAAGGAGCCCATTGCGAAGACTGCTATCATGCGACTGCCATCGAAACAGGTGGTCATCTGGCGCGTTGCATGGCCTATATTGATTGAACATGGCAGGACCAGTGTCGCATTTCATCCATCGGCGTGGACATGGAGCGGTTACCACGAGATCCAGATGCCACCACAAAGAAAAGGGATCATTGACCGATACTCACTCAAGACATTGTGGGGTATAAAAGATGATGCGGCTATGTAGGCCATGCATCGTCGCTGGATGAAGGACGCGCTACAAACTCGATCGATATTGCGTGACCCTGACTGGTCGACAAGCCTGGCCGTTGGCAGTCAGTTGTAGGTGGGGGCAGTTAAGGAAAGCCTCGGGATAAAAGCCCACAATAGAAAAATTGAATCGATAGGTGATCGATATTCAATCAGGGAAGAGAGCGAGGTGTATGATGTTTATTTTGATACCAGAAACTATCAATTAAGCGCTGATAAGGGCTATTATTTGAAGGATAGTTGAGTTGCATCAGAGAGTTGCTGAGGTCCGACCCTGATGTACTTCTAATGCACTCTCGAACGGAGGTATGCATGACGTTCAGTAGCCGTGAATTGCTTATGGACTGTGGAGATAATGCTATTTATTCTTCCCATGTTCGGTAATATCTATGCGCTGTAATATGCTGTTGATGACTATGGTGCTGTCGTTTACATCTGCTCTGTGTGTGGCATCTGAACGATACCTGACAGTCTATGGTGGTAAATACAGTGATGATAATCTAGGTGAACTCCTGGCGAACGAACCTATCAAGTTTGAAAACTCCACGTTTGCTGGGCTGGCCGTCGCGCAGAGAATTTCAGAGCCGCGTCCTTCCTATCAATGGGAAGTAGAAGGGCAAATCGGCAAGCATTTTCGAGATCAGACCCATTGGGAATTTAATATCGCAGCGATCATACGCTGGAAACGTTTTCCCTGGAATCATTACCTGAGGACCAGCATCGCAATTGGTGATGGATTATCCTATGCAACCGAGGTTCCGCCGTTGGAGTTGAAGAGTCACACCAATACGGGGGCTGCACGACTCCTGAATTACCTGGTTATTGAGATGACAGTTAGCCCGCCCCAGATCCAGAACTGGAGTATTGTTGGGCGCATTCACCACCGTTCGGGCGTATTCGGTCTGTTTAATGATGTCAGGGGAGGGTCAAATGTACTTGTGCTGGGGATTAAGTTTGCTTACTGATTAAAAAACTTCAGACCACTGAAGATTCTGGCATTCTCCCTGGTGAGGGACCAGTTAGGCTTGCTTGCGCTATCGTATGGCAAGCATAGCAGTATTGGAATGGGTTCTATTTCAGGTCTCACGAAGGGCGTTTGTGATGGGTGCGCGCGCGGCCCGGATGCTGGGTAATAAGCCGCCGATCAGTGCCATCAGTAGTGCATAAATAACCCCTTGTTTGAGGAGCTCTGGTGTGACTGCAAAGGCGAAGGTGACCTGAGTGAAGCTCTGGAAGTTCAGCGTATTGGCCTGGTAGCCGTTGAAACCAAAATAGGCGATGGCGGCGCCGATGAGTCCGCCGATAAGACCGAGCAGTAGCGCCTCTATCAGCACGGAGACGACTACTGGCGTGGCACCGAAACCGAGTGCCCGCAGGGTTGCGATCTCACGAGAGCGAGAGGAGACGGCGGTATACATTGTCAATATGGCGCCAAACACCGCACCAATACCCATCAGCACTGCCACTGTTGTTCCAATGCTATTGATTAATGTGGTGAGGGCCGATGACTGTTCGGCATAAAAGTCGCTCTCGCGCATCACGCTAACATTCAAGCGTGGGTCTGCAGTCAGGTTATCCTTGAAGGCCTGGAAGGTGCCGGCCGATTGCAGCTGGACACGCATCGACTGGTAAGAATTACCTCTGTTATAGGCACCCTGAAGCACTTTGACATCACACCAGATCTCAGACTCGGTGACACTGCCATCATCTTCAAAGATGCCAACGACTGTCCAGGTGTTCGGCCCCCATCTTTTTTCCGATCCCAGCGTCAGTCCTGCAAACTGTCTGGCTGCGCCACGCCCGACGATGATTTCGTTAAGTCCCGGTTTAAATGCACGGCCCTCGACGATACGCAGATTTTTGCGTACCGCTAATCCGGCGGGCTGGATCCCTCTGAGTGGTACATTGGCAGCCGTATTGGTACTGCGTTTGGGGATGTCGACAATCACAAACAGTTCGGCCGATGCCAGCGGCGTATTATTGTTTACCTGAATCCCGGGTGCCTGCTCTATGATGCGTACTGCATCCTGTGAGAGGCCGCTACTGAGTT
>Ga0316207_10003213_pt1 | contig 15517 bp, 15 predicted proteins | sample 6weekpyrite_MG_FD_204943 | JGI IMG/M metagenome (GOLD analysis project Ga0316207, IMG submission 204943) | Microbial mat bacterial communities from mineral coupon in-situ incubated in ocean water Damariscotta River, Maine, United States -... | ecosystem: Environmental > Aquatic > Marine >... | reverse complement strand
ATGTGAATTACATGTCGCCGATAGAACAGCAGGGACGTTTATATCTGTTAAGCGGTGTGCGAAGCTCGGTGGCAGACCCTTTCCGCTATCTTTATATCCCTGCTGATCCTGAGGGTTCAGTAAAGCGTTTCATGGCATTTTTGGCCGCTATGCAAGACAAGCAACGAGTTCAGAAAATTGTTTCCGAAACAGTTAATGACATGTTGGCTGGTCTAGTGTCAGAAAAACGCCAGGAAATTTCTGGTGGTATGAACAAGACCACAAACCGACTTGTCGCTATGTTTGCGAAAGGTGGCCTGAATGCATTGGATAAGCATATTACTGACAATATTCCTGAAGCGCAGCGTCAGAAAGCAGCTGAAACCTATTTAGATATTTTGCGTAAAACGCTGGGTAATCTATATGTTGATATTCTAAAACAGGAAGGCCTTGATATTACAAAGGGTATTTCTACCTCGGACAGTGAATTCTTTGATGATGCCTTTGCTATTTATGGAAATTTGAACGAATACGATTCCCCATTTTATCTTGAGATGAAAGATTTTGAGCATATTCAGGCATCGGGATTACAAATTGCCCGCGCTCCTGGTAAGGAAATCATCGTGCTTGGCTGTGTTATGCTCATCATTGGTATATTTATTATGTTTTATATTCAGCAGCGACGTTGCTGGGTTTGGATTGGTCATAAGCAAGAATCAGGTTGCGAAGTTATTTTCGCAGGCAGTTGTAACCGTAATGAACGCGATTTTGCTCAAGACTTTACACAATTAAAACAGCGCTTAGCTCAGCGGTTGGGCATAAGCGAAGATGATGGAAATCACTGAGGCAGACTATGTCAGCAACACCCGATACATTAAATTATCAGCTCAATAAACCATTTCTAAAAACCTTGTCAATTTATGACTGGGTCTTTGCGATTCTTGTGATGGCAGGATCTTATTATGCATGGAATGGTTATGCATCTTTTATGGATAGTTACGAAGTAGGTATTTTATTTGGTACAGCTATTTCGATGGTTGGGCTGGGTTGGTACTGGAAGCAAAGCCGTACCCTGATGTTATCGGTTGCCGCCATTAGTGTTTATGCAGTGATGCAATACGAACCCGCAGTTGCGGCATTGAAGTCACAAGGTATGGATGGCGGAGAGGCGGTAGCGGCTTTATCAAGTTTAGACGACAAAGAGCACAGTCAGTTTTTATTTAAATTTTTTGTGTCCAGTACTTCCGCTGTGATGTGGATGAGTGCTTTATTCTTTTTGGCAACGATAACTTATTTCATCGATTTATTTGTTAAATCAGAATTTCCTGGACGTGTTGCCTCAAGCATGACTTGGATTGCATCGGCGATGGGCATTGTTGGTTTGATGGTGCGTTGGCGTGAGTCATACCTTATCAATGTCGATTTTGGTCATATTCCGGTTAGTAATTTGTATGAAGTATTTATTCTTTTCGCAATCATTACCGCATTGATATATTTATTTTATGAAATGCGTTACAAAACGCGCGCACTGGGTGGATTTGTTTTACTAATTATCAGTGCTGCTGTGGCTTTCCTGCTTTGGTATCAATTTAATAAAGGTGCAGATGAAATTCAGCCATTAGTACCCGCCTTACAAAGTTACTGGATGAAGATACATGTACCGGCAAACTTTATTGGTTACGGTTGTTTTGCTTTAGCCGCAATGGTTGGCGTGGTATTTTTAATTCGCAATAAGGCAGGAGAAGATAGTTTGTTAGCGCGTGTTCTGCCTGAAAATGACATGCTTGATGATGTGATGTACAAATCGATTGCGCTGGGCTTTGCATTCTTTACTATCGCAACGGTTCTCGGTGCCTTGTGGGCGGCTGAAGCATGGGGCGGATACTGGTCATGGGACCCAAAGGAAACCTGGGCGCTTATCGTTTGGTTGAACTATGCGGCCTGGTTACACATGCGTCTTACAAAAGGCTGGCGTGGTGTAGCGATGGCTTGGTGGTCAGTGATCGGTTTGTTTATCACCTTATTTGCTTTCCTTGGTGTGAATATGTTCTTGTCAGGATTGCATTCATACGGTGAACTTTGATTCAATTTTGATTGTCTCTATATATAACTATATGTAAAGAATTAAACGGGATAGTGAGAATGAGAAAATTACTAGTGGCCTTAATGGCAGCTTTTATGATGCAGGCAGGATCTGCGCTGGCAATTGACGAAGGCTTTGAATACAACCTTGTTAGCCCAGCAATGACCACCAGCGATCCGGCCAAGGTCGAAGTTGTAGAAATGTTCTGGTATGGCTGCCCGCACTGTAATGATTTTGAACCAACTTTGAATAAGTGGCTAAAAACAAAACCTGACAATGTTAATTTTGTTCGTATCCCAGCTATTTTCCGTGAGTCATGGATTCCTCATGCACGTGCTTACTATACTGCTGAAGCGCTTGGTGTAGTAGATAAAACTCATAGCGCATTTTTTGAAGCCGTGCATAAAGAACGCCGTCGCTTGGCAACCAAAAAAGACATTGCGGCTTTTTTCGTTAGTCATGGCGTTAAGCAGGCTGACTTTGATCAGGCATGGGACTCATTTGTAGTGCAATCACGCGTTAAACGAGCTATCACGTTGACTCGTCGCGCAGGCATCAAGGGTGTTCCAGCGATGTTAGTCAATGGTAAATATCGTACCAGTGCGACCGAGGCTAGTATCAATAACCCGGGTGGCGCGAGTAATGATGACATGATCAACGTGGTTAACTTTTTAGTGAGTAAAGAAGCGAAACAGCTGAAATCGGTCAAAAAATAATTCTCCCCCAAATAAATCTTTTCTTAGGCAGGCATCTTTTGTCTGCCTGATCTAGAATAAAGCGTAGTAAAGTAAGATCAGGGCGATCATGAAAGCTGCGCAACTATTCGTTAAATGTCTCGAAAATGAAGGTGTGAAATACATCTTTGGCATCCCCGGCGAGGAAAACCTCGATATGATGGATGCTTTACTCGATTCAGATATTCAATTTATCACTACACGCCATGAGCAAGGCGCCGCGTTTATGGCCGATGTCTATGGACGTTTAACCGGTAGAGCGGGGGTTTGTCTCGCAACACTGGGTCCGGGTGCCACTAATTTGGTTACTGGGGTTGCAGATGCCAATATGGATCATGCGCCGCTGGTCGCGATTGCAGGGCAGGCGGCCACTAACCGACTCCACAAAGAGTCACATCAGGTACTGGATCTGATTAATTTGTTTGATCCAATCACTAAATTTGCCTCAAGAATGCCCACGCCAGACATTTTGCCAGAAGTCGTTAGAAAGGCCTTCAAATTGGCACAAAGTGAGAAAACCGGCGCCTGTTTTATCGAATTTCCTGAAAATATTGCCAAATTAGACACCGATAGCAAGCCATTACCAGTTGGTTATACGCAATTATCAGAACCCAGAGCAGATCAGACGCGCTATGCCGCTGAGCTTATTTCTCAGGCCAGCGATCCGATAATACTTGCCGGTCATGGGGTCGTTCGTGCAGGAGCCTGGCAGCAGCTGGCTGAGTTTGCCAGACAGTTAAATGTGCCTGTGGCCAATACGTTTATGGCAAAGGGAGTGATTCCATTTGGTCACCCAATGGCTTTGGGTAGTGCTGGCTTACAGGCTCACGATTATGTGAATTGTGGTTTTGATCATGCCGACCTCATTATCTGTATTGGCTATGATCTGGTGGAATATCATCCTTTTCTTTGGCATCCTACCCGTGATCGCAAGATTATCCACATTGATAGTGATTCAGCGGAGGTTGATGAATCGTACCCGCTGGAATGCTGCGTAGTGGGTGATATAAGTCTGAGTTTGGAGCGTATTGCCGAACAGGCCACGGCACGTGAACGACATTTAATGCGCCCACTGCGTAAGGCATTGATTGATGAAATGAATCAACATGCCAATGATACGGGCTTCCCGATCAAGCCTCAGAAATTAATCTGGGAGTTACGGACGGCGATGGCAACCAATGATGTGGCGATCTGCGATGTGGGCGCACATAAAATGTGGATGGCGAGGATGTTTCGCTGCGAACAACCCAATACCTGCATCATCTCGAATGGTTTTGCTAGTATGGGGATTGCCGTACCGGGAGCCATCGCGGCGAAGTTGAGCAACCCTGAGCATGCTGTGGTGGCGGTAACAGGCGATGCTGGTTTCATGATGAACTCACAGGAAATTGAAACAGCCATGCGGCTTAATACGCCTATTGTAATTCTAATTTGGAATGATGGCGGATATGGTCTGATTGAATGGAAGCAACTCAATCAATTTGGCCGCAAATCTCACGTCAATTTTAGCAACCCAGATTTTGTAAAATACGCAGAGTCATTCGGCGCGAAAGGTTACCGTGTAGAAAAAGCCGAACAATTGTCGGGTATATTAACAACAGCATTGTCCGATAACACCGTTAGTATCATTGATTGTCCAATTGATTACAGTGAAAATATGAAGCTAACTGAAAAGTTAGGAGAAATGGTGTCTCCTATCCAGGCATAAAAATATGCATAGTGTTACTAAATCAAATTCTACACAAAAGAATAGTCTTAAATTATTAAGCTATAACATTCAGGGCGGTATTACGACGCAAGGCTACCATCATTATTTAATGAAGAGTTGGCAGCATGTATTACCGCATCCACATAAACAGGACAATCTTGATCACGTTGCTAAATTACTGGCTGAGTACGATATTGTTGGCCTACAGGAAACGGATGCGGGAAGTTTTCGTAGTAGTTATATGAACCAAACGGAATATTTGGCGAATAAGGCCCACTTCCCTTATTGGTTTGATCAAATAAACAGAAATATGGGTAAATTGGCGCAGCATAGTAATGGGTTGCTGTCTCGCTACAAACCACTGAGTGTTACCGAGCATAAGTTGCCCGGATTAATCCCAGGCCGTGGGGCATTAATGGCAAAGTTCGATATGGTGGGAAGTGAAATAGCCATAATAACAGTACATTTGTCATTAGGCAGAAAAACAAGAATGCAGCAAGTTGGCTTTTTGAGTGAATTAATACAATGTGAGAAAAATGTTGTTTTGATGGGCGATTTGAATTGTGAGCTAGATAGTCATGAAATGAAATATTTATTTAAACAAACTCACATCAATCAACCAGAACAAAAACCACATACATTTCCGAGTTGGCGGCCAAAACGAAACATTGACCATATACTGATCAGTGATGGTATGAAAATAAACGAAATAGATGTGTTACGGCATGGTGTTTCAGATCATTTGCCTGTTTCAATAGATATTAAACTAACCAATAAAAATGTGAAGCATTAGTATGGATGATTGGAAAGACAAATATTATTCAAGTCTTGAACTGCTTGAGGACAAAGAAAAAGAATGGTCTGAGACAGATCAATTACTGCGTCGCTGTATCTCGCGTATTACACTTTCCGCTGATGGCAAAAATAAAAAACTCGATGAACAGCTAGAACGGTTAAGAAATTCGGTGCGTCAGGAACGTAATTATGATCGTATTCGTAACTTGGTAGATGTGATTGTTGAAACAGCAACAGACAAAGATATTAAGAGTATTAGCGCTAAAGACCTATTAAAAACACTTATTGAAAAACTCCCTTTCCCTGATTCTTTAAATAAGAAAAAACGCACAATTAAAAAGCGCCTTGATTACATGAAAGATGAGTCAGGTTTGGTGGAATTAATTGAGTCAGTAATAGGGCTGATAGAAACAGCGATAAATACAGAAGTTGAAAAAGTCGAAACAGACAAAAAGGAAAGTAAAAAGCTATTTGGCGGAATTTTTTCTGGTAACAAGAAAACCGCCGAAGTTGAAAAGTCATCGTCTGCAGCAGTTGAAACAGTTGCAGAAGAACCAAAACTTGAAGATGTGATTGATATTGTTAGGCAAGTTTTGCTGGACTTATTAATGAGTATAGATGTGCCAGTTGCTGTTGCAGCAGATCTTGATAGTTTAAGACAAAAAACTAGAAGAATTGAAACTAAAAAAGAATTACAAGCGTTGGTGAAGGGTATCGCCGCATTGGCATCGTCAGCTAATTCACCATCTCAGAAAGAAAAAATAGAAATCGATGAGGGTAATCAAGATGACGGTCAGGCGGTTGGAATTAATGAAATATTAATACAGTTACTTGAGCGGCTGGATTTACCAGAAGAGTTGCATGACTATGCCGATACATTGAAAGTTGAATGGGCAAAAGGAATTGATGATGAGCATGTTGCCAAGGCGCTTGAATCAATTGCAGATCTGGTTATTAAAATGCGTACACGTATTGAAAGTGAGAAGAACGACTTTCAACAATTTCTTCAACAAGTCACCGAAAAACTACAAATGCTAGATCAGCATATACAGGATAATGCTGACGATCAAAAAATTATTTTTGATGAAAATAGAAAATTTAGTGATGATGTTGATGTTGAAGTTGAGAAAATGCAAACCGATGTTAAGGAAGCCGTTGACCTTGCCGGGCTAAAAACCAGTATTGCAATGAAGTTAAGCCGGATCACAAAACATGTTGAGACATTTAGAACGACTGAAGAAGAAAGAAAACTTCAAATGGAAATACGCGTTGGTGAATTGGCTAGCAAAGTACATCAGCTAGAGACAGAAACAAAGGGCTTGCATGAACAATTAGTTGAAGAACAAAAAAATGCAATGCAAGATGCATTAACCAAACTCCCAAACCGACTGGCATGGAATCAACGACTGGACTATGAATTTAGTCGCTGGCATCGCTATCAGTCACCATTGGTTGTCGTTATTTGGGATATTGATGATTTCAAAAAGGTTAATGATACTTATGGTCATAAGGCAGGTGATAAAGTATTAACGACGATTGCAACTTTACTTAAAGATAGAGTCCGCGAAACAGATTTTATTGCGCGTTTTGGCGGTGAAGAATTTGTTATGTTGTTACCGGAAACAGAAGTTGCCCCGGCACAAGCCGTTGTTGAAAAGTTACGTAAGGCGGTTGAGGACTGTGAATTTCATCATGGTGAGAAACGTGTCGCTATTACTGTTTCGGGAGGTATGACACAATTTAAAAAAGGTGATACGCCTGAAACAGCATTTGAGCGATCGGATCAGTTCTTATATAAAGCCAAAGCTAGCGGTAAAAACCGTTGCTACAGCGAATTAGATTAAAATAATAATTGGGGGAAATATGCCGTATTGGCAGTTGATCGCCAAAGGTTTCTGCATGGGAATGGCAGATTTAATTCCCGGTGTCAGCGGTGGCACCATGGCATTTATATTAGGCATTTATGAGCGGTTACTTGCAGCGATACGGTCTTTTGATGCCAAGTGGTTAAAGGCCTGTGTCACACTAGACGCCAGGAGTGTGCTGCAACGACCACACTTCGCCTTTATTATTCCTTTATTGGCCGGTTTGTTTCTGGCTGTCTGGTTCTTTACACATGTTATTTCATTACCCGATTTAATTCGTGATTATCCAGAACATGTTTATGGTTTGTTTTTTGGTTTAATTCTTGCCTCAATCTATGTATTGATGCAGGAACTAAAAGGCTTCAATGCAGGCGATGCGATAACACTGATATTTGGAACGGTAGCTGGATTAGTTATTGTTAATTTAGTGCCAGTTGAAACACCGGATGCCGCATGGTTTATTTTTATATCAGGTATGATCGCGATCTGTGCAATGATATTACCCGGTATCTCAGGTTCATTCTTATTATTGTTATTAAAAAAATATAGCACGATTATTGCTGCGGTCGGTAATGTTAACATGGCAGTGATTATTCCCTTTTTATTGGGCTGTGTTGTTGGTCTGGTTAGTTTCTCGCGATTTTTGGGTTGGTTATTATCAAGATTTTATCAGCGAACATTATTAGTGATTAAAGGGATTTTACTAGCATCACTGTGGTTACTATGGCCATTTCAGGAAAGAGTATATGAAGCGATTGGCACTAAACAAAAAATAGTTAGTAGCACACCTTATATACCCGGTATGGAAACAGGATCACTTTATGAAGTTATTGGTTTTGTTTTAGCAGGCGTGACAGCCGTTATTGTTATACATACTTTAGGCCAAAGAAATAGCTAAGCTAGCTTTAACTACAACATTAGTATAGAACGGTAACAATAAACTTAGCAAAGAGGGTAACTCTCATGCCTAGATTGATATTTATCATATTAATTTTAATAAGCCAAAGTGTATTTGCTGCTCATGATGGTGAACGTGACATCGTGGAGTTGAATAGACAATTAACTGAACAAACTCGTTACCTTAAACAAACGATGGATAATTACACAAAATATAATCGTAATTATTGGGGATCCAACCATAATAAAGAAGATGAAATAAAGTTATTATTTGATATACATAATTTTATTGCCAGTACCACACAGTTTAATGATCTCGTTGACCGTAATAAAATTGATTACACCTACTTTGAATTACCTCATGCATTTCGGCGTGTACTAGAAGACTATATCGATATCGATGATCAAATAAAATTGTTGGATACACAACGTAGAAGTCGACGTGAATTTGATCGGCATTTTAATTTACATGCTTTGCGACGAGATGCTGAAGATATACAAGTAACGCTAAAGCGTTTGGCACCCTTTATAAAACGTATTCGTCCACCACATGCGGCAGTAACTACACCAGAACAAGTTCAACCTAAACCTAAACCGCTTCCACCTAAACAAAAAGTAACAGTAGAAACGGTAAGCCTGTACAAAGAACATTCACGTAAACCAAAATATAAAGTGACAGGTACAATATTTGGCCAAGTTAATCGGGCGCGTATTGTTGTACAGCGAACTTTTACAGGCCCTAAACGATATGATGTAGAGATTAATGCTCAAGGTAAATTTATCGGTTATTTTAGAAACTATTGGAATGCAAGTAGTGTTACCCTTGAAGTGCAATTCGCTAATGGTCAAAATATTAGTCAGGAAATAGAGGTTAATTGAATTAGAAGTTTTTCTCGTTGCTTTTTTTCGGTTCCAGGTTCGTCACTCATAGATGGCCTGAACCACTTCGTAAGTGGGTAAGGTGTCTATTATCAAACTCGTAGAGGTTCTATGGTTTAAGATCGAAGATATTCTATAAGCAATTTCTTCGAGTTATTTCTAGCTTAAGGTGGTCTACGGATTTTATCCGTGGCACCGTACATTTCTTGTTGTCTATTTTATTTCTGTGGCTTGGATATTCACCACTCACAGAATCCCTAACGGGCTTCATTGTGAGTACCCTAACCATCTCCGATGGTTCAGGGCAAAATGGCGCGCTCGGCGGGAGTCGAACCCACGACCTTTGGCTTCGGAGGCCAACACTCTATCCAGCTGAGCTACGAGCGCATATCCAGTTTGTTTCAGGGCGAGCATAGTACCCTGACAGGCTTTGTTTTGTATAGCGATGATGACTAATATCATGTTAAATAGTAAGTGATTTAAACGATTTCTTATAGGGAAATCACTGAATTTAGTGGTAATTATGGTGTTCCCATCGAAGTAATATGTCTATAATCTGCCTCAGAATTTTACTGGGATGGTCTTGTACCATCTGAATAGCCATTTTTGAGTAAGGGGAAGTACAGTGGGTGACCATGATAAAGAAGTTTGGGGTACGTTAACGAAATTTATGTTGGCTTTAGCTGTGCTGGCCGTTGTTATTTTTATTGTGGCAGGTTCAATGTCAGAAGGAAATAAAGAAGCAGCAATGGCAGACAAGGCAGCAGCGATGGATGAAAAAGTTGCTGAGCGTATTGCGCCAGTTGCAAAGGTTAAAGTTGCTGGTGATGAAGCGGCGACTACAGCTGTTGCTAAGGTAAGTCCTAAAGATACTTATAGTGCTGCTTGTTTTGCATGTCATGGCACAGGTGCTGCCGGTGCTCCAGTACTAGGTGACAAGGCCGCTTGGTCGGCACGTATTGCTGCGGGTACAGATGCTCTATACGCGAATGCAATTGATGGTAAAGGTGGTATGCCTCCCAAGGGCGGTCGCGCTGATTTGAGTGATGACGTGATTAAGGCAGTTGTCGATTACATGGTGGCAGAATCTAAGTAAGTTTTACCAGGTTTTTTATATTAAAAGGGTCGCCATTGGCGGCCCTTTTGCATTTTAAGGAATATAACGTTTAGCCCAGCCTGCAATTAGATCGGCAACATAAGCCGCATCATCTCTATTGGATAGTAAATGGTCTGCATTATCCAAACTTACCAGTGAAGAAGGTTTACCGGCATGAAGATGCAGTGTCTCAGCATGTGAATGACTGAGAATATCATCATCAAGTGAGTGACATATTAGTAAGGGTTTTTTAAAGCTATCAAGGTATGAACCGTCATCTGGGTAGTCGAGATCTTCAAAAAATTTTTCTCCAATGGTGAAATTATTTCCACCGATGGATATTTGCGCCGAACCTTTTTGTTGCACTGTTTTCTGTAAACCAAGATAGTGTCGGGCAACATAACCGGGATCAACAGGCGCAGCGATCGTTACGGCTGATTGGCAAGAAGGAATTCTTTCTGCGGCCTTAAGCATTGCTGTACCACCCATGGAATGACCAATGAGTAATTCAGGTGCGCTGTAATTGGCTGCCATGTATTCATAAACAGCGATGATATCTTCCACATCACTGGCGAAGTTTGTTTGAGAAAACTCACCTTCACTGTCTCCGATACCGGTAAAATCAAAACGCACTACTGCGATACCATTTTGAGCAAGGTGTTCACAAATAATGTGGAATGCTTTTATGTGGCGAGAGCACGTAAAGCAATGAGCGAAGATTGCCCAGGCATGAGGTTTGCCATGTTTTGGCAGATCAAGCTCTGCACCCAGTACCGCGCCGAGACTGCCAGGTATACGTAAACGAATTTTTTTCATGCAATATAATTGTGAATAAGTATGGGGAGGCGATGCTAACGGAACATGCTCTTAAAAGCTAGCAAGTTACTGGATGCAGGCGCGATCAAGCCGTCGATAGCCAATTGCTTCCTGTAAATGATGGCTTTGTATCTGATCGCTATTATCAAGGTCTGCAATAGTTCGTGAAAGTTTCAAAATCCGATGCCATGCTCTTGCCGACAGGCCAAGTCGTTCAATGGCCTTTTCCAGCATTTCGCTATCCGATTTTTCAAGTTGGCAATATTGTTCGATTTGTTTATTAGTTAAGGCCTGGTTGGTTGATTGACTTCGTTTGAGCTGTCGTTGTCGCGCTATAACCACGCGTTGACGAATGGCTTCACTGGATTCACCCGTTTTATGTTCATGCAAGCTTGAATACTTCATTCGAGGGACTTCGATGTGCATATCAATACGATCAAGTAAGGGGCCAGAAATTTTGCCACGATAGCGATTTATTTTGTCAGGACTGCAATGGCATTTTCCATTTGGATCACCAAGGTAACCGCAGGGGCAGGGATTCATCGCAGCAATAAGTTGAAATCGAGCTGGAAACTCTGCCTGACGTGCCGCACGTGAAATATGAATCGTGCCACTTTCAAGCGGTTCACGTAACACTTCTAATACGCGCCGTTCAAACTCGGCGATCTCATCAAGAAATAAAACACCCTGGTGGGCAAGCGAGATTTCACCAGGACGAGGTTGGCTACCGCCGCCGACTAAGGCAACCGCTGACGCAGTATGATGTGGCGCTCTAAAAGGCCGCAATCGCCAGTTATGTTCTGACGGTGCTTGTCCGCAAAGAGATTGTACTGCTGCAGATTCCAGCGCTTCATCTTCAGTCATTTCGGGTAGTATTCCGGCAAGCCGCTTGGCAAGCATTGTTTTACCTGTTCCCGGTGGGCCAACCATAATAAGGCTATGACTGCCCGCTGCGGCAATTTCTAATGCACGCCTTGCATGTGGCTGACCACGGACTTCTGACATGTTATCAATAACCGATATTGAGGCAGCTAATTTTTCCGGAATAATGAGATCCAGTTTTTTACTGCCATTTAAATGTGTACACACATCGAGCAGATGTTTTGCAGCATATTGTTTAGCATCACTAATTAGTCGTGCTTCAGCTTGATTGCCTGTGGGTAAAATAAGTTGCCGTTGTGATTGGCGTGTTGCCAGTGCGGTGGGTAACACGGCAGGTACTGGGCGAATATCACCGGTGAGTGCCAGCTCACCAATAAATTCAAAATTTTCAAGATCTGATACTTCAATTTGATCAGAAGCGACCAGAATACCAATGGCAATAGCAAGATCGAGTCGAGCACCTTGTTTCGGTAAATCAGCCGGGGCAAGATTAATGGTAATTCGGCGTGCAGGAAAATCGAAACGTGAATTGATAATGGCACTGCGTACCCGATCTTTACTTTCTTTTACCTCAGTATCGGCAAGCCCAACAATCGACATGGAGGGCAAGCCATTTGATAAGTGAACTTCAACACTAACCAGCGGTGCGTGAATGCCGTGGCTGGCACGGGTAAAAATAACGGCGAGTGACATTGGCAAGTCCTTTGCACAAGTAAGCGGCCTTCCTGGCCAGCACTAAAAATGAGTTTGTACTGTATTGTATTTAAGATTTTTGTTCTAGTTCTTTCAGTCTAACGGCGAGTGATTCGAGTTTTTCGCGACTACGCAGTAGCACAGCGGTTTGTATGTCGAATTCTTCACGGGTAACCAATTCAAGCCGAGATAATGCCCCCGCCATCGCTGTTTTGACAATGGATTCTATATCGTCACGCATTAATCCTAGCCCGGCGGGCAGGCCGTCTTCCAGCTGTTGGGTCAATTCTTCTATAAAAGCTTTAGGTTTATTCATGATTTCCTCGTCAATAGGCCACCTATCCTAACTGATTTTAGAGAGTGAGATAACACCCCTTTTTTGCACCACTATAGTGCCAAAAAAGTATACGAGTTCTATATTGGTGCGATTATTTAAAATAGATTACTTTAATATATTATCATAAATAATTGTTTTTATTATATTTTTAAGGTATGGCATGCCATGTGCACTATAAAATGACATTGATGGACTTTGCCATCAAAACAACCACCAAGATAGAACAATTTTTTGGAAAGTTTTTAACACTATTTTTGAATGAGGAGTTTTACAATGAACACAAAAATGACAACTTTGGCAGCTGCGGTCTTAATGACGGCATCACCACTTGCCATTTCAACAGCAGCAGCAGAAGTTACTTTCAGTGGTAACGTTGCCTTAACAACAGACTACGTTTACCGCGGTATTTCACAAACTGATAGTGGCGCGGCTATTCAGGGCGGATTCGACCTTGAGCACAGCAGTGGCTTCTACGCAGGTATCTGGGCATCAAATCTAGATTTTGGTGATAACGCTGATATCGAAGTTGATTACTACGCCGGTATTGGTGGTGAATTCAGCAACAAAATCGGTTGGGATGTCGGTGCAATTTACTACGCATACCCTGATTCAAGTGATGCTGATGCTGGCGACTACGACTTCACCGAAGTGTATGGTTCATTGTCTTACGATTTCGGACCTGCAGCTGTAACAGGTGGTCTGGCTTACTCAAGTGATTTCTTTGGTAGCACCGATGATTCTTTATACACGTCAATCGACGTTGATATTCCATTACCAAATGATTTCGCTCTTGGCCTTCACTACGGGTCACAAGATATCGATGAATCAACAGATTACGATGATTGGAAAATTGGTTTAAGCAAATCTTGGGGTGGTTTTGATTTTGCACTTGATTACACCGATACCGATCTGAACGACAGAACAGATTGTGGTGATGCAAACATTTGTGATGATCGCGTTGTCTTCACTGTCTCTAAGAGTCTCTAAATAATATAACCGGCTACGTCTGCTCCCTTTTATTTAGGGAGCAGGCTTAACCAACGGAGGAGATGTAATGAAACTGGTAAGTGCAATTATTAAGCCCTTTAAGCTTGATGACGTGCGTGAAGCATTGTCAGATATTGGCGTTCAAGGGATCACAGTGACTGAAGTGAAAGGCTTCGGTCGTCAAAAAGGACATACCGAGTTATATCGCGGTGCAGAGTACGTTGTTGATTTTCTGCCGAAGGTGAAACTCGATATCGCAATCAATGATGATTTGGTTGAGCAGGTCCTTGAGGCTATCGCGAAGGCAGCCAACACCGGCAAGATTGGTGACGGTAAGATTTTTGTCTTTGATCTTGAACAAGCAGTTCGCATTCGTACCGGTGAGTCCGGTGCTGAAGCGCTTTAATAAAAGGGGTTAGTACAATGGAAGATATTCTCAATCTTCGTTATGCGTTAGATACGTTCTATTTCCTCGTATCAGGCGCGCTGGTTATGTGGATGGCAGCAGGTTTTGCCATGCTCGAAGCCGGTTTAGTTCGTTCTAAAAACACCGCAGAAATTTTAACTAAGAACGTCGCCTTGTTTGCGATCGCATCTATTATGTACATGTTGATGGGTTACAACATTATGTATCCGGCAGATGGTAGCGGCATTATTCCTGCTTTTGATTTTAGCTTCATGTTTGGTGGCGATAACGCTGCTGCAGATGTGCTCGCGCAAGATCCTAAAGCCTGGTATGACGGTTCTTACTACTCAGGCATGTCAGACTTCTTCTTCCAGGTTGTGTTTGTTGCAACAGCGATGTCTATCGTATCTGGTGCCGTTGCAGAACGTATGAAGTTATGGGCATTTTTGATTTTTGCAGTCTTTATGACTGGCTTCATCTACCCAATGCAGGGTTACTGGAAGTGGGGCGGTGGTTTCCTTGATGCTGCTGGCTTCAATGACTTCGCTGGTTCAGGTGTTGTTCACCTATGTGGTGCGGTTGCTGCACTTGCTGGTGTTCTGTTACTGGGTGCACGTAAAGGTAAATACGGCGCAGATGGTTCGGTTCATCCGATTCCAGGTGCCAACATGCCGCTTGCGACATTAGGTACATTCATCCTTTGGTTGGGTTGGTTCGGTTTCAACGGTGGTTCAGAATTAATTCTGTCTAGTGTTGATGAAGCTAACGCTGTTGCGGCGGTATTTGTTAATACCAATATGGCTGCAGCCGGTGGTGTTGTTGCCGCAATGATCCTTTCACGTATCCTGTTTGGTAAAACTGATTTAACCATGGTACTTAACGGTGCTTTGGCTGGTCTGGTTGCGATTACTGCTGAACCACTTGCTGGTTCCCCAATTGCTTCAACATTAGTTGGTGCCGTTGGTGGTGTGATTGTTGTCCTGTCTATTATCGGTCTTGATAAATTGAAGATTGATGATCCAGTGGGTGCTATCTCAGTTCACGGTACTGTTGGTATGTGGGGTCTGATTGCAGTGGCATTTACAAATGCTGATGCAACAATTGGCGCACAGCTTTATGGTCTTGTCGTAATCTTCGCATGGACATTCATTGCTGCAGGTATCGTATGGTTCGGTATCAAGATGGTAATGGGTCTTCGAGTTACTGAAGAAGAAGAATACGAAGGTCTTGATCTTACTGACATTGGCCTAGAAGCCTACCCAGAATTTACATCTGGTAAATAATAAGTCAGAAACTACAACCTGGTGGTTGGGAATTACGGGTACCTATTTATTTAGGTGCCCGTTTTTTTTGCACTGAC
>Ga0316207_10003212_pt1 | contig 15519 bp, 15 predicted proteins | sample 6weekpyrite_MG_FD_204943 | JGI IMG/M metagenome (GOLD analysis project Ga0316207, IMG submission 204943) | Microbial mat bacterial communities from mineral coupon in-situ incubated in ocean water Damariscotta River, Maine, United States -... | ecosystem: Environmental > Aquatic > Marine >... | reverse complement strand
CTTTATCATTAATATGTGTCAGACCACGACCTTCTGTTGATAAATTCTCTATGACACAATCAACGGGGGAATCCGGTAATTTTTTAGCACGCCTGCGACGTCTTTTCTGAACCACTTCTACTCCAAAACTTATCTATTAATATTTATTCGTTAAACAGACCTGTGGAGAGGTAACGATCCCCACGATCACAAATAATGACAACAATCACGGCATTTTCCACTGTTGCGGATAATGATAAGGCAGCTGCAACAGCACCACCTGATGAGACACCACAGAATATGCCTTCTTTCGCTGCCAGATCTCTTGTCGTTTGCTCCGCCTGCAGCTGATCAACATCAATGACGCGATCGACACGTGAGGCTTCGAAAATACCCGGTAAATATTCCTTAGGCCAGCGACGAATACCGGCAATACTCGAACCCTCAGTCGGCTGCACACCCACTACCTGAACCTGACTATTTTGCTCTTTTAAATAATGCGAAACCCCCATAATCGTGCCCGTGGTTCCCATGGCACTGACGAAGTGAGTAATCTCTCCGTCAGTATCCTGCCAGATTTCAGGACCTGTCGAATAGTAATGGGCATTCGGGTTATCTGTATTATTAAACTGATCCAGCACCGTGCCTTCACCATTAGCCTGCATTTCGAGCGCCAGATCACGTGCCCGCTCCATACCCTCTTCTTGACTGACCAGAATTAATTCTGCGCCATAAGCAGCCATGGCTGCTCTGCGCTCCAGTGTCATATTGTCCGGCATAATCAGCTTCAGCTTATAGCCACGAATAGCCGCTGCCATCGCCAGTGCAATACCGGTATTTCCAGATGTGGCCTCAATCAGCACATCACCGGGCTTAATATCACCGCGCTGCTCTGCGGCCTGTATCATTCCGATTGCCGGACGATCCTTAACCGAACCAGCCGGATTATTGCCTTCCAGTTTTACCAGTATAGTATTACTGGATTCTTTCACCATGCGCTGTAATCTTACCAGTGGTGTTTTTCCAATAAACTGTTCTATTGTAGGGTAATCTTTTTTCATCATTATTTATAAAATAAGCTATAATTTGAAGGAAATAACAGAGTGGATAGTTATTATATTCTAAGCTATTACAGCAATCAGGTCATGGGTTGATTTGATATTACTATTAAAAATATATTATTCTCATCTTCCAGTCTGAAAATAAATACACGGGCTTCATGGAGTGACTTATGCCCATATTTACAGGTACTCTGTCAGAATAATAATATTACTTTTCAGGTCAGGCAGTATCTTCCTGAGAGGGCAATCACCTAATGACAACAGCTAAAAAGAAAAATAACAATGGCTAATTACAGCATCAGAAAAAGAGTACTGTTATTAGCATTACTGCCAACAGCTATTACTGTTTTTTCATTGGTTGCTTATTTTACTTATTCCAGTATTCAGGATGTTGATACCGCTCTTAACAATCGTGGTCAGACACTCGCAAACTATTTATCTACCATCAGTGAATCCGGAATCTATTCCGGCAATACAACTTTTTTACTGCGACAGATAAAAAAATCATTTTCAGACAATGACATTCATAAGATAACAATACTCGATAATAACAACGATCCAATCGCGTCAGTTGCATATCAGCACGAAAGTGAGGTGAATAAAAAACCTTACAGTTTTTTTATTCAGGAAAGTTACTTAACATTTGAAGCAAAGATTTCTGATAGCAGCCATTACCCGCTCAGTAAAGACAGCACCCCAAAACACCTGGGCACTGTAATTTTAACAATGTCATCTATCGAGGCGACTGAACAGCAATTTAATATTTTTATAAAAAGCCTCATAATTGCTGTTATCGGACTGATACTGAGCACCATTCTTGCACTCTATATCAGTCAGGGTGTTATCAACCCCATTCAAAGCCTGACAAGTGCTGTAAGACGTATTGCGGCAGGCAACTTAAATGTCCATGTCAACATAGATACATCAGGTGAACTTGAAACACTGGTAAAAGGTTTCAATAACATGACTGAAGAATTATCCATCACACGTCATAATCTGCAGAATCAGGTACATGCCGCAACCAGCACACTTAAAAACACACTTGAAGAACTCGAGAAAAAGAACATCACTTTAGATATTTCAAAAAGTATGGCGCTTGATGCCAGCCGGATAAAATCTGAATTCTTAGCCAATATGAGTCATGAAATCAGAACACCTATGAACGGTATTATTGGCTTTCTCGAGCTACTACAAAAAACTAGTCTTTCTCACCAGCAACAGCAATATATTGAAACAATACATATTTCCGCTAACAGCCTGCTGACTATCATCAATGATATTCTTGACTTTTCTAAAATCGAATCCGGAAAACTGGAAATTGATATTATTGAATTTGATCTTCTTGAATTAATCGAAGAAGTTATTACTATCATGTTGCCTCTGGCTCAAAAGAAAAAGATTGAACTTATCTTCCATCGTTCAGCCGACATGCCCCGATTTCTATTCGGCGACCCGGTACGAATAAGACAAATTTTACTTAATCTAATTGGCAATGCCATAAAATTTACTGACCATGGCTACGTTGCTATACGGATTCTATTCTTAAAGTCGACTGATAATAATTACGACTTCAAATTTACAATTACGGACACCGGCGTTGGTATGAGTGAAGTCAATAAACAACGATTATTTAATGCTTTTACACAAGCCGACACATCTATTACCAGACGATTCGGTGGTACCGGACTGGGCCTTGTTATTTCCAGAAGTTTAGCCAATCTACTGCATGGTGAAATAAATTTTGAAAGCAGCCTTGAGTCAGGTTCAGTTTTCTGGCTTTCTTTGCCATTAAAACAGTCATTCCAGACCCAGAACTCTGATCTCAGCCATATTCAGGATAAACACGTTATTCTGTATGAAAGTAAACCACAGTTAAGACTAAGCAGTCGCCAGTTACTTAACTGCTGGCATTCACATGTCCAGCAGATCAATCATTTAAAACAATTAGATGCTCTGCTTATCAGCAATACCACAAGCTTTGATTACATGATTATTGGTATTAGTTACGAACAAATTCTGAAAAGAACTGATTTCAGTGAATACATAGAAAAATGTCGCCAACGAACTATACCTGTTTTTGCTCTCATCAGCTCGGGCGAATATGAGAACTATGAGGAATTTATCAAACAGGGATTTTCTTTATGCCTGTTTCGAAATTCACCGATTGAAAAAACTCAGCATTCCATCAATACTTTCTTTAGTGGGGATCATACAGAAATAATCTCAAATGAAAGTAGTCATCTGATAGCAAACTGGTCACACCTGAGTATTCTGATAGTTGATGACAATCATATTAACTTGCATCTGGCAAATTCAATTCTGAAAGGCTGGCAGGTAAAAACTTACACAGCCACTAACGGACTTGAAGCCGTTTCTCTTTGCAATCAGATAAAATTTGATCTTATTTTTATGGATCTTCATATGCCAGAGATGGATGGTATTGATGCCACAATCAGCATTCGTTCAAAGCCTTCAGAAAACTCAGATACAAGTATCATTGCCTTAACTGCCAATGCAATGCCTGAAGAAAGAGAAAAAATTATTGCTTCTGGCATGAATGATATTTTAATTAAACCCGTCAGCGAACACCAGATATATCAAACAATTAGTCAATACTGTGATGTTGATTCTCATGCAGAGACATCTGAAATCTACGCAATGGAAACGGCCAGTAAACCTGAGCGTGATGAAAAAGAATTTGAAGACTTTGATCTGGATGATGCAATTAATCTGGCTGGTGGTAACAAAGAGCTAGCACAGGAACTTTTTGGTATGCTTATTAATGAACTGCCCGGCTATCAGGAAAAAATCAATACCGCGTTAATCAACCAGAACATCAAAGACCTTAAACACTATACACATAAAATCAATGGTGCAACCAGTTACTGTGGTGTTCCTAAACTCAGGCATGCCGCGACAATACTGGAACAGACGATAGATAACAATGATACCGATACTCTGCAGCAGGATGCAGAGCAGGTATTAAATAGCATCGAAGAACTAATCGAGTTTTATAAAAGCTATCAATTCAAATAAGGAACAGTCTCTGCCTTTGCTAGCGCTGCATTCTCGACCGCATCAGTTTAACTGCCTCTGACAATCCAAGAAAAACAGCATCTGCAATAATGGCATGACCGATATTAAGCTCAACAACTTCAGGAATCTGTGCGATATCAGATACATTGTGAATGGTTAAACCATGACCGGCATTCACCTGCAATCCGATAGAATCTGCATACGTAGCCATGACACTGATTCTTGTTAGCTCATCACTTTTGGCCTGACCTTCTTCCAGATCTGCATAATGCCCGGTATGAATTTCAATAACAGGAGCACCGCAACGCTTCGAAGCATCAATCTGATCCTTATCAGCATCAATAAATAACGATACCCGAACACCAGCTTCTGCTAACTGTGTGCAAGCTTGAGTAATTCTGTCTTCCTGCGATACCACATCAAGCCCGCCCTCAGTCGTCAGTTCTTCCCTTTTCTCAGGCACAAGACAGCAATCCTCAGGCTTTACATCCGCCGCTATAGCAATCATCTCATCAGTAACTGCCATTTCCAGATTTAACTTGGTCTGAATAGCCTGTTTCATGCGATAAACATCTGCATCCTGAATATGACGGCGATCTTCTCGCAAATGCATGGTAATACTGTTTGCACCTGCAAGTTCAGCTTGTAATGCAGCGTGCACAGGATCAGGGTAAGACGTACCTCTGGCCTCACGCAAAGTTGCTACATGATCGATATTGATACCAAGAAAAATTGGATTAGACATAGACACCATAAATTTAATAAGTATTTGGAGAAGAAATAGAGCCGATTGATTTTGACTGAATATTAAATCAGAAAATCACGGATCACAATATGAATTTTAACTAAATAGCCCTATATCACAAATATTAGCAAAATATAGCCTTTTTTTGGTGTTTCGATTGTTTATTTGCTATTCTTTCAGCCAGATATTTTGATAATTGCTGGCGAACGGAATATGCAAAAATATATAAAAACTATTATAAGCAGCGCTATTATTCTTTTATTCATTTCCCTGCCGCTGGGCAAATTTGATCTGCCTTTGCTAAATCAGATTGAGAATTTCACTTACGACACACGATTAAAATACACCGCCCCTTATACGGTTGATTCCAATATCGTTATTCTGGATATCGATGAAAAGAGCCTTGCCGAACTGGGCCAATGGCCATGGAAAAGAAATGTCATCGCAGACATGGTCGATAATCTTTTTGAACATTACAAAGTAAATAATCTGGGCTTCGATATTATCTTTGCAGAACCGGATAATGACAGTAGTTATGAACTGCTTAATAATTTAGCCGAAGGCCCTCTTAAAACCGATAAAAAATTCATTAAAGAATACAAGCGAATCATTCCTAAGCTGAACCATGACAAAATTTTTGCTGACAGCCTGAACAACAGAAAAACCATTCTCGGCTTTGCTTTTTATAATGAACAAAACACAAATAATACCAGCCTGCCAAAACCCGTACTGGAACTACAGGATGAAGTAGCTGACAAATTACTTCTGATTCAGCAAAGTGCATTTATCGGAAATATATCAAAACTCCAAGATAAAGCCCTCAGTGCTGGATTTATAGATAACCCAAGCATCAAATACGATACCGATGGTGTTTTTCGACGGGTACCATTATTACAAATGTATGAAGGTAAAATTTATGAGTCACTGGCATTTGGTTTATTTCGCTCCGCGATTGGTTCGCAGCCTATAGAAATTCAGATCGAAGACAGTGATGAAACCGAAGTACTGATTAATAAAATTAACGTTGGTAATTATCAAATACCTGTTGATCAGGAATCGAATATACTGGTGCCTTACCGCGGGTACTGGAAAAGCTTTCCTTATATATCGGCTGTTGATGTTTTGAATAAATCCACACCGGTTGAAGCCTTAAAGGATGCCATAGTCATCATCGGTACATCGGCAGCCGGTTTAAAAGATTTAAGAACCACACCTTTTGAAACGGGTTACCCCGGCGTAGAAGTCCACGCAAATATTATCTCAGGCCTTATTGAAGGCCGCATTAAAGATCAGCCTTCATACACCTATGCTTTAGAGTTTTTATTACTCCTGGCGCTAGGCATATTACTAACGTATATGATGCCAAGACTATCCCCATTATTTACTACACTGGCAACAGTACTAATATTGTTTTTACTCATTGCCGGTAATTTATACGCATGGCAGGAACTCAACCTTGTACTGCCGCTGACCAATTCACTACTGCTTGTTATCACTCTGTTCGGTTTGCACATGTCCTATGGCTTTTTTATAGAATCCTATAATAAACGACAGATCACCCGCTTATTTGGTCAGTATGTACCGCCAGAACTGGTAGATGAATTAAGCGAACATCCGGAAGTTTTATCTGTTGATGGTGAAACACGCGAGATGTCTGTTCTATTTAGTGATGTACGTAGCTTTACGACCATCTCTGAAAACCTGAATCCGAAAGAACTGACACAATTTATTAATGGTTTTTTAACACCAATGACCAGGATCATTCATCAAAACCGGGGGACGATTGATAAATACATGGGCGATGCCATTATGGCCTTTTGGGGCGCGCCTTTAACAGATCAGCAACACGCACGTAACACCCTGATAGCTGGCCTTGAAATGATAGATGAGATGAAAAATCTCAGTGCCGAATTCAAACAACGCGGCTGGCCTGAAATTAAAATTGGTGTTGGCATCAACAGCGGACCGATGAATGTCGGCAATATGGGTTCCGAGTTCCGTATGGCATACACCGTATTAGGTGATACGGTAAACTTAGGTTCACGCCTTGAAGGGCTGACAAAAAATTATGGTGTTGAAATTATAGTCAGTGAATACACCAAAGATATGGTTCAGGATTACGAATACCGCTTTCTTGATCAGGTGCGGGTAAAAGGAAAAGATCAGCCGGTTAATATTTATGAACCTTTGGGCATAACATCAGAGCTTGATGAAGAACAGAAAAACGAACTTGATCAATATCGCAATGCACTGGAAAGCTTCTTTTCACAAGACTGGAGCACAGCTTGTGAACAGTTTTCAGAGTTACAAGTTGATTTCCCTGAAAGAAAAATTTATAACATCTACTTTGAACGAGCCAGCATATATAAAGATTCTCCACCAACCAAAGACTGGGACGGCATATTTACTCATACAAGTAAATAATACCAAAGACTAAATCACAAGCAGAAACACTGATAGGTACACATGCAAGAAAACATGCGCAGAAAAGACTTTGACGTCACTAATACTATACTGGTGACATCAGCATCAGAAGTATGTCAGTCTGTGCGTGAAATTTTTATCAGCTTGTTTGATAAAAAGTACTTCTCCCCTGTCCAAAGAAGCTTTGAAGACTTTAATAAACTCTTTGAGGGAGAGTTTGATGGTTATCTTGCCTGCGATACCTTTTATCACGACAAGCAACATACACTGGATATGACACTCGCACTGGCCAGACTGATTGAAGGTTATCAAAGAGTTGCTATCAAAGATAAACGACTAAATGCTGATTATGCCGCAATTGGGTTAATTACTGCCCTTTACCATGACTCAGGTTACATCAGAGAAAAAAATGATAAAACATCGAACGGATCAGTCTATACAAAAACACACGTAACGCGCAGCGCTGGTTTTCTGTCAAAATATTTACCCATGATAGGCAAACCTGAATACGTAGAAATAGCTAAAAACATAGTCCACTATACAGGCTATGAATTAAAACCCTCAGAAATAAAACTTAAGTCCGGCGTGCTTCACACACTGGGACACATGCTCGGCTCAGCTGATCTGATTGCACAAATGTCCGACCGTTGTTATCTTGAAAAATGTCGTGACCGACTATACCCTGAATTTGTTTTAGGTAATGTTGCTGAAATAACACATAAGGATGGCACGACTGAGCAACTGTATAAGTCAGGTAATGATCTTTTAAAAAAGACGCCTGATTTTTATAACTATGAAATTAATACACGTCTGAATGGTTTGTTTAATGGCGCCTATAAATATGCAGAACACTACTTCGATCATGGCAACCTATACATAGAGGCGCTTGAAGCCAATATCAACCATTTATTAAAACTACTTGAACAGAAGCAGTTATCAAAACTGATAAGAATCCCATTAGTCAATAATGGCACTGTCTTTGCCGACTCTTCCAGTGCAGAAGAAATTCGAAGACTAAATATTAAATAACAGATGTTTTAGCACATCAGTTATTTAACGCATAAATGCCATCCAGGTTTCTTAGCTGACCTTTATAGTCCATCCCAAAACCAAATACATAACGATCCGCTACTTCCAGCGCACTGAAATCTGGCGCTATTGACACCTCGCGACGCGGATGATTTTTTGTCACCAGAACGGATGATAATACATTGCCTGCCTGTTGAGACTGACAGTATTCAACGATAGCCTGCAAGGTAAGGCCTTCATCGAATATATCATCCAGAATAATAACAACCCGCCCTTTCAGGTCTTGCTGAGGATAAACTTTCCAGTCCAGTTCAAAACCTGTGGTTGTATTTCGATAACGGGTTGCGTGAATATAGTCCACTTCTACAGGAATCGTTAGCAACGGCAGTAGCTGACCGGCATAGATTAAACCACCATTCATAACAGGCAGTATCAGTGGCGGCTGAATAAGGTCAGGTAGAGTATTTAAATGCTGATTAATTACATCTGCCTGTTTTTTTAAAGCCGTTAATATTTGTTCTTTGTTATATATCTGATCAGCCTGCTTTAGCAGATCATTAATGTCATTCAAATGCATATTAAATTTTATTAGTATGTAAAGGTCACTGTTGAATCATCCATTGCTTCACCAATAACATAGGCCCCGCCAACTGTCTCATCAACTTCTTTAATAAAATCATCACCCCAGATCTCAAGAGTTGGCGTACAGACCTTAAAGGAAACACCGGCAGCATGCGCATCTTTAATGACATCATATAATGTTTTTTCAGCCTGACCAGGAATAATAATCTTTTCTGAAACATCATTCAGGGCCAGCTCACAACTGCGGCCGGTAAATATAATCTCTACATCATATTCCATAGCCGCGGCCACCGTTGCCTGAAAGAATGGAGGGCCGACTTCCAGCGGATTAACCGGGTTAGTATTTACCAATACGATGATCAGTTTATCAGCCATATTTAATACCTTTGAAAATTACTATCTATATAAGTATTTTATAGCACTGGTTCAGATTTTTGCGAGTCAATATGGAGAGTAGACGTTGGGAATGCAACTTCAGCACCGTGCTTGCTCACAATTTCCAGGACTTTTAACAAAACATCCTGTTTTACTTCGTGGAAATAGACCCACTCTGTCGTTTTAGTAAAGACATAGATAAAGAAATCCATTGAAGACGGAGCAAACTGATTAAAATTAACAATCAGTGTCTGCGTATTATCAATTTCCTCATGTGTTTCCAGCATCTCTCTTACATCATTTATAATAGCCGGTATTTTCTCACTATCATCATAACGAACACCGATAGTTTCATAGATACGCCGGTTTGACATTCTGGAGGGGTTTTCAACTGAAATATTTGAAAACACTGAATTGGGAACGTATAAAGGCCTTTTATCAAAAGTACGGATAGTGGTTAAACGCCAGCCAATATTTTCAACTATGCCTTCGATCTCACGATCACTTGATCGGATCCAGTCTCCGATAATAAAAGGTCGGTCGAGATAAATAATCAGGCCACCAAAAAAATTAGCCAATAAATCTTTTGCTGCAAAACCTATTGCAACACCACCGATGCCACCAAAAGCCAGCACACCAGAAATACTAAAACCAAGCGTCTGAAGCCCGACCAGAACCCCCGTTATAATGGCGGATGCACGCAGCAGTTTGCTCACCGCCTCAACAGTTGCTATTTCGTATTTATTTGAGCCGGCTTCATCTTTAGCCTTTTTGAAGACAAGCTCAATCTCACGCGTTAGACGTAATAAAAAAATCGTCAGAATGAAAATAAAGGCAACATACTGAAGTGGTTTTATTGTCTCAAAGACAGGAACTTTATTTTCGTACTGGATAATATCAATTGATAATATCAAGCCCACCAGCCATATAAACCAGGTCAATGGTTTTTGTGCCGCCAGTACCAGTGCATCGTCCCACGGGTTATTCGTGGTAAGCAGCTTGGCATGCACTCTTGCCAGAAAACGTTTCTGAATAAAATTTAACGTTAAAGAAATGAATACAATCAAAAAAACATAGACAACCCATGTGTCTTCGGTGACCGTCATCGATAATGTTTTTGACCACAGATCATTCATGATTTATACATCCAGCTCTAATTCTGGTGAATCTGTTAGGGGTTTTAATCGGCTGGCAACGGCTTTCCACTCATCCGTTGCAAACAGCTTTTCTCTGCAGAATTTCGGCTGGCCATGCATGCGTACCAGCCGCATTGCTGATGCCGGATTGGTATAGTCCCCTAATCCCTGTAAAACCTGTTTAGCTTCTGTACTGTGATTGCAGACCAGCACCATGTCACAGCCGGCATTTAGTGCCTGCTTTGCTCTGTCAGTATAATCACCGGCAGGTGCAGCCGCTTCCATACTCAGGTCATCGCTGAAGATCACACCTTCAAAGTGTAATTGTTGACGCAGTATATTTTGCAACCAGCGTTCTGAGTAACCAGCAGCTCTGTCATCTACCTGAGGGTATACAACATGCGCCGGCATAATGGCAGCAAGACCGTAGTCAATCATACGCTCAAAAGGAATAATATCTTCCATCATAATATCGACCAGTCTGCGCTGATCAACAGGATGCCCAACATGGGAGTCTTCTTTAACCGAGCCATGACCGGGAAAATGTTTGCCAGTCGCCGCCATACCTGCTCTTTTCATCCCGCGCATAAACTCATGCGCAAGTATGGCAATGACATCAGGTGATTTATCAAAAGCACGGTCACCTATCACACCACTGATACCATGTCCTAAATCCAGAATGGGCGCAAAACTAAAATCGATCCCGCTAGCAAGACATTCCGATGCCATCAGCCAGCCTGTTTTTTCAGCCAGATCTTTTGCTTCATCTTTATTTTTTTTATAAATCTGCCCAAAAGTTGCCATTGCCGGTAAGCGGGTAAAACCCTCATGAAATCGCTGTACCCGCCCACCCTCGTGGTCAACAGCAATTAACAGGTGTGGATTTCGTAAGGCGTGGATTTCAGAGGTTAAAGCCTGAAGCTGTTCGATAGATTCAAAATTACGGGTAAAAAGAATTACGCCGCCAGTATTAGGGTGTAAAAGCATATCTCGTTCTACAGGCGTTATTTCTGTGCCTATCAGATCGATCATTACCGGTCCAAGTGTCATACAATTTCCATTAATTATTTTTCTTATCCATCATCGCTTTCAGATCAGCAAAAGGATTAGAAGTCGCTTCCTGAGGCTTACTCTCAGTGACCAGCGAATAGCCCTCACCTCTTACCTGATCAGCAAAGCGTGAGTGTTCGTTTTCGTGGCAATAGACACATAACAGTTCCCAGTTACTGCCATCTTCAGGGTTGTCATCATGATCATGATTACGATGATGTACCGTCAGTTCAATCAGGTTCTGACGGTTAAATTCCCGTTCACAACGACCACAAACCCAGGGATACAGTTTAAGTGCTTTGGCCCTGTAATCCTGCTCACGGCTCTGGCGATTTTTTATCGCACCGGCAACAACTTTATCCAGTTTATCTTTATCTATTGATGATTTTTTAACAGGCATTCTTCAATAACCATTTTTTATATTCAGGCCATTGTAACGCTTCACGGGGAAATTTGTAATACTCTGGGCGATGACTCAGGCAGCATAATCAATCCGTCAATAAGCCATCCGTCTGCACACCACAAAACTCAAGCACTGTCGCCAAATGGGACTCAAAGCTGGTGAAACTATGATCACCGCCTTCCTCAACAATCATACGAGAACCGGCGAATTTTACAAAAGCTTCACTATAATCGAGTACTTCATCACCGGTTTGCAGCATCACCAGATAACGATGTGGTTTACTAATGTATTCAACATCAAGCTCACGTAATTCCTCAATATGCTTTTCAGTTAGATCGTACTCTTCACCACTGTAGTGGTTGATGTTATGACCTAAATAATCTGTTAATAACTCATAGGGTTTTACAGCCGGGTTAACCAGTACGGCAGGCAGGTCATAGCGGTCGGCCAGCCAGGTTGCATAATAACCACCAAGCGAGCTGCCAATAAACGATAAATTTTTAGTAATATTGTTTTCGACCAGTGATTTTAATTCGGCCATGGCATAACCCGGCACTGAAGAAAGTGACGGAATCAGAATTTCATTTTCACGCCCGCAAGCCTTGAAATGGTTTAACAACAGCTGAGCTTTATACGATGCGGGCGAACTATTAAAACCGTGGATATAAATAATCATTTATCAGGCTACCTGTAACACGCAAAATATCAGGTATTTCAGTTCTGCGACAGAATCAAGGCTACTGCATGCACAGAAATACCCTCTTCTCTTCCTGTATAGCCCAGTTTTTCAGTAGTTGTTGCTTTGATATTAATTTGTTGTGTCGAAACTGCAAAATCACTCGCCAGATTTTCTCTCATCTTCGCTATGTGTACAGACATTTTTGGCGCCTGTGCAATAATTGTGATATCAATATTTCCTAAAGCATAATGATTATCTGCAAGCAAAGAAATGACATGGCGTAATAGCTGACGACTATCAATATTTTTATACTGTGCATCAGTGTCAGGAAAATGCTGGCCAATATCCCCTAATGCTGCCGCACCGAGCAACGCATCGCAGACCGCATGTAATAAAACATCACCATCAGAGTGTGCTTTAAATTGTTTTTGGTAAGGGATCGAGACACCCGCCATAACAATGTGATCACCTGCTTCAAAGGCATGCACATCAAAACCATGACCGATTCTGAATGGTATATTATTATTCATCTGATTGCGCCCTGAGATACATTTCTGCCAGTTTTAAATCCGGCTTTCTGGTTATTTTAATATTATCTTCATGCCCTTCAACGAGTAATGGGTTGAGCCCCATATACTCAATTGCCGAAGACTCATCGGTTATCATATATCCGGACTCAATTGCATCCGTCATTGCCTGCTGCAACATTTCCAGTGTAAACATTTGTGGCGTTAATGCATGCCACAAACCATCCCGGTCAACGGTCTGGTCTATACTCTGATCCGTTAACTGACGTTTCATGGTGTCGCGAACCGGTAATGCCAGAATACCACCAACCGCATGATTGCTTAGCTGCTCAATGAGTAAATCAATATCACTGTTACGCAAACACGGTCGCGCTGCATCATGCACCAGTACCCAGTCATGGGCCTGAACATTGACACTGTCATCATCGCAACATCTTAATAACTCATTCAATGCATTTAAAACCGAATGACAGCGCTCTTCACCGCCGTCAACCCTGATAACAGGTTTGCTTGTCTGAAGTTGTATATCCGCCCAGTATTCATCTTCACTACCGAGTGCAACCACAATACCGGTAATTTTTTCATGATCTAATAAACGCTGACAGCTGTGCTCTATAACGGCTTTATCATGCAATTTTAAATACTGTTTAGGGATATCACTGCCCATGCGTTTACCAACGCCGGCAGCAGGCACTACGGCCCAATAATTTAGTGAGTCATCAGTCATTAAAATAGTTATTTATTATTTTCAAAAGCGTTATCAACACCTTTATTCCGATGCCGAAGATTGTTTTTCTGAAGGTTTTATAATCTGATAAAAGGTTTCATCATTTCTGATCATACCTAATTCATTACGTGCACGTTCCTCGATTGCACTCAGCCCCTGTTTTAGATCACGGACTTCGGCAGCTAGTGCCTTATTACGTTCCTGTAATTTATTTTTTTCTATCGTCGCCACATCCACTTCATTTTGTACATGCAGCACATCAGGAATTCCGCCATCACCAACCCAGAGTTTAAACTGCAAATACAGTAACAAAACAACCAGGATGGTGATAGCGACCTTCACAGTTTAGCTCAGGTGTTTAAACGCACTCTTGCCGGCATAACTGCCTTTGTCACCCAGCATTTCTTCAATGCGTAATAACTGGTTATATTTAGCAAGACGATCAGAACGGGATAATGAACCTGTTTTAATCTGACCCGAATTTGTTGCAACGGCCAGATCAGCAATGGTGTCATCTTCTGTTTCACCAGAACGATGCGAAACAACAGCCGTGTAGCCATTGTCATGACCCATCTGAATGGCATTTAATGTTTCGGTCAACGTTCCAATCTGATTAAACTTGATCAGAATTGAGTTCGCGATTCCTTTATCAATACCTTCTTTAAAGATAGAAGTATTGGTTACGAATAAATCGTCACCCACTAACTGAACTTTATCACCCAGCTTTTCTGTCAGAACTTTCCAGCCGGCCCAATCATTTTCAGCAAGACCATCTTCAATGGTAATAATTGGGAAACGCTCAACCCAGTCAGCTAAGTAATCTACAAACTCTTCTGCAGTGAATACTCTGTTTTCAGAAGCAAGATCGTATTTGCCATCTTTATAAAATTCTGAACTTGCGCAATCAAGACCCAAATAAATATCTTTACCTGCAACATAGCCGGCTTTTTTGATCGCTTCTAAAATAACTTCGATGGCTTCTTCATTTGAAGACAGATCCGGTGCAAAACCACCTTCATCACCAACGGCTGTATTCATACCACGATCAGTTAAAACACCTTTCAATGCATGAAACACTTCAGCACCATAACGTAACGCTTCTTTAAAGCTTGGCGCACCAACAGGAAGAATCATAAATTCCTGAATATCAACACTGTTATCAGCGTGCTCACCACCATTGATAATATTCATCATTGGTACTGGCAATACAGTTCCTGCACCCTTACCTAAGTGATCAAATAATGCTTTGCCATTGTCGATAGCCGCGGCATGCGCACTGGCCAGAGAAACGGCTAATAATGAGTTAGCACCCAGATTAGACTTAAAATCAGTACCATCCAATTCCAGCATTTTGTTATCAATAGCCACCTGGTCATTGATATCCATACCGATCAGTGCATCACGAATCACACCATTTACATTTGAAACCGCTTTTAATACACCTTTACCCAGGTAACGACTTTTATCGCCATCGCGTAACTCCAGTGCTTCACGCTCACCGGTAGATGCACCTGAAGGTGCTGCAGCACGGCCAACCACGCCAGAAGATAAAGTAACTTCTGCTTCAACTGTTGGGTTACCGCGAGAGTCGATGATTTCACGACCGTGAATATTAGAAATTGTGGACATTTTTTCTCCGCTTGCTTTTCTTAGCTTACATTTAACTCAACTGTATCGATAATACAGTTTTAATGTGTCACCACCATGACTGATTTCATGGGACACAGACTTTTACATAATTACAGTAATTGTTCTTCAAATGGCTG
>Ga0316207_10003211_pt1 | contig 15521 bp, 11 predicted proteins | sample 6weekpyrite_MG_FD_204943 | JGI IMG/M metagenome (GOLD analysis project Ga0316207, IMG submission 204943) | Microbial mat bacterial communities from mineral coupon in-situ incubated in ocean water Damariscotta River, Maine, United States -... | ecosystem: Environmental > Aquatic > Marine >... | reverse complement strand
CGATATTTTCCGTGCTTATTGCCGGTCCTACAAGGATGTGCCCAAGCTTTTATATCATATCCAGTGGAAGTTTCGCGATGAGCGGCGGCCACGTTTTGGCATTATGCGCGGGCGCGAATTCCTGATGAAGGATACCTATTCCTTCGATATGGACGAGGAGGCCGCGCGCAAATCCTATAACCGGATGTTTGTGGCCTATCTCAATACTTTCGCCCGCATGGGGCTGAAGTCTGTGCCGATGCGCGCCGATACCGGGCCGATTGGCGGGGATTTGTCTCACGAATTCATCGTTCTGGCTGATACGGGCGAGAGCGAAGTGTTTTGCCATGCCGATCTGGTCGAGATGGATGTGCCGGGCCCGGACGTGGATTTTGACGGCGATTTGCAGCCGATTGTTGACCAACGCACGGCGCTTTATGCGGCCACAGAAGACATGCATGATGCGGCTGAGTTTGAAGGCGTGCCGGAAGATCGACGCCTGTCAGCGCGCGGTATCGAAGTGGGCCATATTTTCAATTTCGGCACCAAATATTCCGAACCAATGAAAGCGGTTGTTGCTCATCCTGATGGCAAGGAACGCCCGGTTCATATGGGCAGTTATGGTGTCGGTGTCTCGCGTCTTCTTGGCGCGATCATTGAAGCCCATCACGATGATAAAGGCGTGATCTGGCCGGAAAGTGTGGCACCGTTCGGGGCGGGTATTCTCAATCTGCGCGCCGGCGATGACGCCACCGATGCAGCCTGTGAAAGCGCCTATGCGACGTTGAGTGAGGCGGGCCTGGATCCGCTTTATGATGATACCGGCAATCGCCCGGGAGCCAAATTTGCGTCGGCGGATTTGATCGGTCTGCCCTATCAGCTGGTTATCGGTCCGCGCGGTCTGAAAGAAGGCAAGATCGAGTTGAAAATTCGCAAATCCGACGAAAAGCACGATCTGTCGGTTGAAGATGCCGTGGCTCGTCTATGCGAGGGAAGCTTTGCCAATGGCTGAGGCGGTTTCCGCACCATCCCAGCCCCCCAAGGCAAGCGGGGCGACGCCGTTCAGCTCGCATGAATTTCAGATCGCCTTTCGCTATCTGGGGGCGACGCGAAAAGATGGCGGCGTGGCGATGATTGCGATCATCTCCTTTGTCGCCGTGATGTTGGCTGTGACGGCCTTGATTGCCGTGATGTCGGTGATGAACGGGTTTCGCCACCAGCTCTTGTCCAATCTGTTGGGCGCACAACCGCATATCGTCGTCGATGCACGCGAGATGGAGCCGGATCGGATTTCGGCTCTGTTGGCCGAGATTGAGGCGGTGGACGGTATTCGCTCTGCCGGTCCTGTGGTGCAGGGTGAGGTGATGGCGACGTCTGCCTCCACCAATACTTTTGCCCAGATACTCTCTGTTCGCCCGGAGGATTTGGCCCGCCTTGAAGTCGTGGAAGAGGGCATTGCCGGGTCCACCGGTATCACACACGGCTCGCTTGATGAGTTTGGTCTTGGCCATAATGGAGGCGATACAATCATTGTCGGGCGAGGCCTGGCGTATCGGCTCGGCGTCAATGTCGGTGACCGGGTCACATTTTTGACGGCGCAGGGCTCGGCAACACCTTTTGGCGTGTCACCGCGCCGCAAAGCCTATTATGTCGGCGGCATTATCTCTGTGGGGGTGTCGACGATTGATAATGTGGTCGCTTTCATGCCGCTCAGGCAGGGCCAGCTTTTCTTTAACAAGACAGACCAGTTTGACCAGATACATGTTCGAACCGACGATGTGGATCTGATCCAGTCCCTGTTTCCTATTATCTCGGAACTGGCTGACAATGATGGTTATGTTTGGGATTATACCCGCTCTGACCCGGCTTTTTTCACCGCGCTGCAAGTTGAGCGTATGGCGATGCGCCTGATCATGGCCATCGTGATTGCCATTGCCTCGCTGAACATCATTTCAGGCCTTGTCATGCTGGTGAAAAACAAGGGCCGTGATATCGCCATTTTGCGAACCATGGGTATGACGCAGGCCTCCGTGCTACGCATTTTCCTGATTATCGGCGCGGCGATCGGTATGCTGGGCACATTGGCCGGGATCGTTTTGGGCATTTTGTTTGTCGTTAATATCGATCCGATCCAGGATTTCATCACCTGGGTATCCGGCACAGAAGTGTGGGACCCAAGTGTCTATTATCTCTACCGCATACCGGCGAAGCTGGATTGGTCCGAGGTCTGGTTTGTTTCGGCGTTCTGCTTTGTTGTCTCCCTTCTGGTGACATTGCCGCCGGCCTGGCGCGCAGCCAAGCTCGATCCGGTTGAGGCGCTGCGCTATGAGTAAGGCGGTGCTGGAATTACGCGCTGTTGAGCGCACTTATGTGACAGATGCAGGCCCATTGGAGGTCTTGCGCGGCATTGATCTTGTGCTTCAACCCGGTGAATTGGTCGGACTTGTTGGGCCTTCCGGATCGGGTAAGTCCTCGCTGCTTCATGCGGCCGGATTGTTGGAAATGCCTGATGGCGGCGATGTGCTGATTGGCGGCGTTTCAACGCGCGAATTGTCTGATCGTCAGCGCACAGCGATGCGCCGCAGCGATATCGGCTTTGTCTATCAGTTTCATCATTTACTGCCCGAATTTGATGCGCGAGAGAATATCATCCTGCCGCAAGTCATTGCGGGCAAGTCTCGGGCTATAGCGGTTGCGCGTGCCAATGAATTACTGGCCCAGCTCGGATTATCTGAGCGCGCCGATCACATCCCGGCACAGCTTTCAGGCGGCGAGCAGCAACGCGTGGCTATTGCCCGCGCTTTGGCGAATTCGCCCCGTGCTTTGCTGGCAGACGAGCCAACGGGCAATCTTGATCCGGATACTTCCAGCACGGTTTTTGAAGCTTTTCGCGATACCGTGAAAGAGCAGGGCGCTGCTGCCCTGGTAGCCACTCATAACTTTGAATTGGCTCAAAAAATGGACCGGGTGGTGACGTTCAAAGACGGCCATTTGACCACCTACAAAACCTGAAAAACGGAACATAAATAGAACAAAGTCCAGCTAAGCACTTGACGATACGCGTTAACCATGAAAAGAACAAACCAAGAACATAATTTTGGGAGAGTTCAGATGCGCCGTTTAGTTCATGATGCTTCAGCTGCAGCCGCGATTTTGGGATTTACCTGGATGATTACCCTTTGGGGTTCTGTGTTGGGGGCTGGCTAAAAGCCATTACGGATAAGGTCTGGGGATAAATGCGCAATCATGCTGTTTGTCGGATACCCGCAGATCAAAAACTGAAGTATGACATCTGGATTGCCTGTTTTGGCGTCAAAGCGACAGGCAAGGGAGTGTGTGAAGTCTATATTATAAGTCCGGAGTGACAGGAATTGAGCGAGAAACAGCCCTTTGTGCATTTGCGCGTACGGTCGCCTTACTCCCTGTTGGAAGGCGCAATCCGCATTCCGCAAATGGTCAGTGCCTGTCTTGAATTTGGCATGCCCGCCATTGCCCTGACCGACACCAATAATCTATTTGGAGCGCTTGAGTTTTCCGAAAAGCTTTCCGATGCCGGTATCCAGCCGATTATCGGCTGCACACTGTCTGTCCGTTTGTCGGACCCTCATCCGGGTGAACGCGCCGAAGCCGATGGGACCGTCGCCGTCTTCGTCCAGAATGAGGAGGGCTATCAAAATCTGATGGCGCTGACGAGTGCAGCTTTTCTTGGTGTTGATCCGGCAGAACAACCTCATATTCCAGCCGATATGCTGGTGACGCATCATGCGGGCTTGATTGTTTTAACCGGCGGGCCGGAAGGTGCGCTGAACAAACTGATCGAGACAGGGCGTTTGCCCGAGGCTTCGGATTATCTCGATAAACTGGTGTCGGCCTTCGGTGATCGACTGTATGTCGAACTGCAACGCCATGGCCTTCAAAATGAGCTGGATGCCGAAAACTGGTTGATTGACCAAGCCTATGAAAAAGGCTTGCCCCTGGTTGCGACCAATGAGGCTTTCTTCTTCGATCAGAGCATGCACAAGGCCCACGATGCTTTGATGTGTATTGCGGATTCGACTTATGTTTCCGTCACAGACCGCCGAAAAGTGACATCTGAACATTATTTGACCTCACCGGACGACATGAATGTCCGGTTTTCGGATTTGCCGGAAGCTTTGGCCAATTCCGTTGAGATCGCACGGCGTTGCGCATTCAGGGTTAGAACCCATCCACCGATTTTGCCCAGCTTTCCGACCAAGGGCGGACGTGATGAATCGGAAGAATTGATTGCCCGGGCTCATGAGGGGCTGAGTGAACGGCTAGCATCTGGAAAGATGTATGCTTCTGAGGAGGATTACCGCAAACGCCTTGATTATGAGCTCGGCGTGATCATGGAGATGGGCTTTCCGGGTTATTTCCTGATCGTTTCCGATTTCATCCAATGGTCGAAAAATAATGACATTCCTGTTGGGCCGGGGCGGGGCTCTGGTGCGGGTTCTGTTGTGGCCTGGTCTTTGACCATTACCGATCTTGATCCCTTGCGTTTTGGGCTGCTGTTTGAGCGTTTCTTGAACCCCGAACGCGTGTCCATGCCCGATTTTGATGTGGATTTTTGCCAGGAACGTCGCGGTGAAGTGATCCGCTATGTTCAAGAGCAATATGGCACCGACCGGGTGGCCCAGATTATCACCTTTGGAACGCTTCAGGCCAAGGCTGTGGTGCGCGATGTCGGCCGGGTGCTTCAATTGCCCTTTGGTTTGGTCGACAAGCTGGCCAAGCTTATCCCGGCCAATCCAGCTAATCCGGTGACTTTAAAAGAAGCGATTGATCTTGAGCCTCGCATCAAGGAATTGCAGAAAAATGACCCTCCCGTTGCGAGCCTGCTTGAAATAGCACTGAAGCTTGAGGGCTTTTATCGAAACGCCTCAACGCACGCTGCGGGCGTGGTGATTGGTGATCGACCCTTGAATGAATTGGTCCCGCTGTATCTTGACCCGAGATCTGATATTCCAGCCACCCAGTTCAATATGAAATGGGTTGAGCCTGCCGGACTGGTCAAATTTGATTTTCTGGGGCTGAAGACCCTGACCGTGATTGCCCGGGCTTTGGGCTATATTGAAGCGGCTGGCAAAGATGTTCCTGATATTGAAGCGCTTGATTTTGATGATCGCAAAACCTTTGAGCTTTTAACCACAGGTCATTCGATTGGGGTGTTTCAGCTAGAATCATCCGGCATGCGGGACACGCTCAAAAAGATGAAACCGGATGCGATTGAAGACTTGATCGCCCTGATTTCTCTGTATCGCCCGGGGCCGATGAAAAATATCGATGTTTATGTCGATCGAAAATTTGGTCGGGCCGAGGTCGATTGTTTACATCCTGATCTTGAGGGCGTTCTTCAGGAAACCTACGGCGTTATCATCTATCAGGAACAGGTGATGCAGATCGCCCAAATCCTGTCAGGTTATTCGCTCGGGGAAGCGGATTTACTGCGCCGTGCCATGGGCAAGAAGAAAAAAGAGGAGATGGACAAGCAAAAAGCCCGTTTCCTGGAAGGCGCAGAAGGCCGCGGTGTCAATCGGGAAAAGGCCTCTTTCATTTTCGAACTGGTGGCTGAATTTGCCGGTTACGGCTTCAATAAATCGCACGCTGCCGCCTATGCGGCGATTGCCTATCATACCGCCTATTTGAAGGCGAATTATCCGGTTGAGCTGGTCGCGGCTCTGATGTCGCTGGATGCGGCCAATACCGACAAATTATCGGCCTTTTTCCAAGAAACCCGCCGCATGGAGATTGAGGTGCGACCGCCCTGTGTGAATGCGTCCAGTGCTGACTTTTCTGTTGAGGAAGGGACAATCCGCTTTGCGCTGGGAGCCATTCGCAATGTTGGTTTTACAGCGATGGAGCATGTTGTTCAGCTCCGTAGTGACAAAGGCCCCTTTAAGGATTTGTATGATTTTGCAGAGCGTATCGATCCCAAACACATCAATAAGCGAACATTTGAAAACATGGCCCGGGCAGGGGCCTTTGATGTTCTCGATCCCGATCGGGCCAAAGTGTTGGCTTCAGCAGGTTTGTTATTATCAATCGCTCAACATACAGCCGCGCAACGCGACAATGCTCAAGCGAGCCTGTTTGGAGGTGGTGGAGAGGCCGTTGAATTAGCGCGCCCGGCGCTTCCCCAACCTGACCCCTGGACCGCAACCCAGAGGCTGGATGAAGAATTGTCAGCGATCGGATTCTACCTCTCAGGCCACCCGCTTGACGATATGGTCGAGCATCTGGAAGGGCGAGGGGTTGTTTTCTTTTCCAACGCGCCGGCCCGTGTTGCCGATGGGGCCAAAGCCCTGCGGATGGGCGGTATTGTCCGCCGGCGTCAGGAACGTGTGTCGAATAAAAACGGTGAACGGTTTGCCTGGCTAACCTTGTCTGATCCAACAGGAGAGTTCGAAGCCTTTATCCCTCCGGAATTATTGCGCACATATCGCGATGAGCTGGAAACGGGGTGCGCGGTGTTATTGGCTTGTCGGGTGGATAACCGAGATGACCAAGTCAGCTTTTTTGCCGATGGGGTTGATGTTCTTGATTTGAAGGCATCTGCCAGTGGTTTGAAAATTCGTCTTGAATCGGCAGAGGCCTTATCTGGGCTTAAATCAAGAATGGAACGGGCCAATTCGCGACCTGATGCAGAAATAAACGCGCATATTCAATTGTTTGTTCCCATGCAAGATGGTAGTGAGGCAGAACTGAAATTGCCCGGTCGGCACTGCGCTGATGCGAGTGTCCAGGCGGCCCTGAAGGCAATCAAGGGTGTTGCTTCTGTTGAAAGCGTGTAGCGTTTTATGTGAGCAAATCTTATCGCTTGGGCTGGTTAGCGTGAAAGCTTTTTCGGCTTTGGATGAGAGGGCGCATTCATCAAGTCTGCATGAGGTGTTTTGCTGACTGTGATCGTCTTGGCGTCAACGCTTGCAAATCCATTGTTACAAACGTATAAGCCGCGCCATCCCGCACGCGGAGCTTCGGCAGTTCATTGTGTTCAGTCGCTCCGGTGTCGCCTTGAAAAGCGACTCCGCTCCGTGGAGGCCAACCGGAAAAGGATATGTAATGGCACTCCCAGATTTCAGCATGCGTCAGCTTTTAGAAGCTGGCTGTCACTTTGGTCACCAGACCCACCGTTGGAACCCGAAGATGAAAGATTTCATCTTTGGCGAACGCTCCAACATCCACATTCTTGATCTTTCACAAACAGTTCCACTGCTCCATCAGGCACTTGTGGCTGTACGTGATGTCGCTGCCAAGGGCGGACGTGTTCTGTTCGTGGGTACAAAGCGTCAGGCTTCAGAGCCACTATCGATCGCAGCCAAGCGCTGTGCCCAGTATTACGTCAATCACCGCTGGCTTGGCGGTACGCTGACGAACTGGCGGACAATCTCGAATTCGATCAAACGCCTTCGCGAACTTGAAGCGATGTTTGACAGTGAGGACGGCGTTGCCGGACTGACCAAAAAAGAACAGCTGATGCTGACCCGTGAGCGCGAAAAACTAGAACGCGCACTCGGTGGTATCAAAGACATGGGCGGTGTACCCGACCTGATGTTTGTGATCGACACAAACAAGGAAGGTATTGCCATTCAGGAAGCCAAGAAGCTTGGCATTCCTGTTATCGCGATTTTGGATTCCAATTGTGATCCGGATCCGATTGATATGCCAATTCCGGGCAATGATGATGCGAGCCGAGCGATCAATCTGTATTGTGATCTGATTGCTGATGCTGCTCTTGATGGTATGGCAGACAGCCAGATGGCCATGGGCGTTGATCTTGGCGAAGCTGAAGCACCTGTGGAAGCATTGGTTGAAGACGCTGCACCCGCTGTTGAAGAAGCACCTGCCGCTGAAGAAACGCCTGTAGCTGAAGAGGCACCTGCCGCTGAAAAAGCGCCTGCTGCCAAAAAGAAACCAGCCGCTAAAAAGAAGCCTGCTGCCAAAAAGAAGCCGGCTGCTAAGAAAACCGATACGGACAAAACTGAAGCATAAGCTTCTTTTTTTAACTTGAGACTATCAGGAGATACCGATGGCTGCGATTACTGCTGCTCTGGTAAAACAACTGCGCGACCAAACAGGCGTAGGCATGATGGATTGCAAGAAAGCGCTGAATGAAACGGACGGCGATTTCGAAGCGGCTGTGGACTGGCTTCGCAAGAAGGGCTTGTCCAAGGCGGCAAAGAAAGCTGACCGCATTGCCTCTGAAGGCCTTGTTGCTGTTTCGACAAATGGAACAATCGGCGCTGTTGTCGAAGTCAATTCTGAAACAGACTTTGTTGCTCGCAACGAAGTCTTCCAAGCCGCCGTGAAAGAGATCGCTGATCTTGCCACCAAAGTTGATGGTGACCTTGAGGCTATCAAGTCTTCGACTATGGCCAATGGCGAAACAGTAGAGACGTCACTGACACAAATGATCGCCACAATCGGTGAAAATATGTCTTTGCGCCGCTCTGCTGCTGTAACGGCTGATCCGGGTGTCGTGTCCTCTTATGTCCATAATGCGACAACAGAGGATATGGGCGCTATCGGTGTTCTGGTCGGATTGAAATCTGAAGGTGATGCAGACAAGCTTGCAGAGCTCGGTCGCAAACTGGCCATGCATGTCGCTGCTGGGTCTCCTTCTGTTCCGGTGAGTGTTGATACTGATGCGGTTGATCCGGCGATCATCGCCAAGGAACGTGAAGTATTCTCTGACCAGGCGCGCGCGCAAGGCAAGCCAGACAATATCATTGAGAAAATGGTTGAAGGCCGCCTGAACAAATTCTTCAAGGAAGTTGTTCTGCTTAAGCAGGCCTTTGTTATGGACCCTGACCGTACAGTTGAGCAGGTTCTTGCTGATGAAGCTTCTGCCATGGGCACTCCGATTGAAATTACCGGGTTTGTCCGTATGGCTCTTGGCGAAGGTGTCGAGAAAAAAGAAGAAGATTTTGCGGCCGAAGTTGCTGCTGCGACGGGCCAATCCTGATTTAAAAAGCGTCGGCGCTGGAAAGCGCCGACGCTTTGTATATGCTGGAACGCCGTGAACGATATATCTACATCCAAGCCATCAGGCTCAGCAAACCCGCCACGATTTCGGCGCGTATTGCTTAAAGTTTCCGGTGAAGCCCTTATGGGGTCCCGGAATTACGGTATCGATGTTGAAACAGCGGATCGAATAGCATCGGAAATATCCGAAGCTGTTTCGGGCGGTGTGGAAATTTGCCTTGTGATCGGCGGCGGGAATATTTTCCGGGGCCTGGCCGGGGCAGCTAATGGTATGGACCGCGCTGCTGCCGATTATATGGGCATGTTGGCGACGGTGATGAATGCCTTGGCCATGCAGAGTGCGCTTGAAGGCATAGGCGTTCAAACGCGCGTTCAATCTGCCATTCCCATGACCACTGTCTGTGAGCCCTATATCCGCCGTCGTGCGACACGGCATATGGAAAGAGGGCGTGTTGTGATTTTTGCCGCAGGCACAGGCAATCCCTTCTTTACAACTGATACAGCCGCCGCTTTGAGAGCCGCTGAAATGAACTGTGATGCTCTTTTCAAGGGCACTCAGGTTGATGGCGTTTATTCAGACGACCCTCGTACTAATCCCGACGCGACACGATATGATCAGCTTGATTATCTGGATGTGTTGACCAAGGATTTACGGGTTATGGATGCATCAGCCGTCACTTTGATGCGGGAAAACTCGATTCCCATCGTTGTCTTTGATATCGCTGAAAAGGGTGGTTTGGCACGCGTGCTCTCAGGCGAGGGTGTGTGTACAGTGATCGGCAAGATTCGATCTGAAGAGCCCGAACAAATATAACAGAAGAGGCATAGCCATGAGCGACGTGACCGATTTTGACGAAGACGACCTCAAGCGCCGTATGACGGGTGCCTATGATTCTCTGAAAAAAGAATTGTCTGGTTTGCGCTCAGGGCGCGCCAGTGCCGCTTTGCTCGATCCGATCAAGGTCGATGCCTACGGGTCTTTGACGCCGATCAGCCAGATTGGAACCGTCTCGGTTCCTGAGCCCCGGATGATCTCAGTCCAAGTGTGGGACAAGACCATGGTCGCCGCTGTGGATAAGGCAATCCGAAATTCCCCCCTGGGCCTTAACCCGGTTATGGAAGGTCAATTGCTTCGCATTCCGATCCCACCGCTCAATGAAGAGCGCCGTGCTGAAATTGCCAAACTGGCTGGGACATACGCTGAGAGCGCTCGTATTGCCGTTCGAAATGTGCGCCGAGATGGAATGGATGGATTGAAGCGACTGGAAAAAGAAGGTGTCATCTCAGAAGATGAACACAAATCTTATTCAGGCGATGTCCAGAAAATGACCGATGATGCCATTGCACGTGTCGATGATAGCCTGAAAGCAAAACAAGAAGAGATCATGCAGGTTTAAGCCGGAAGAAGGCGGAGCGAAATAATGACTGAAAACGCTTCCGCAAACTCTGCAGCGCCCAAACACGTCGCCGTCATAATGGACGGGAATGGCCGCTGGGCCAAAGCCCGGGGGCGGCCCAGATCCTTTGGCCATTCGCGGGGTGTTGACGCGGTCCGCTCTGCCGTTGAATCTGCCAGTAAACTGGGTATCAAGTATCTGACCCTGTTCAGCTTTTCCACAGAAAACTGGAATCGGCCGGCCGATGAGGTCGGAGCCTTGTTCGAATTGATGCGGCGGTTTGTTGAAGCCGATTTGAAAACGCTGGCCAAAAAGGGCGTTCGTATTCGTATTATCGGTCGACGGGATGATCTGAATGATGATCTGAAGGACATTATCGAGCGGGCAGAAACCACGACGAAAGAGAATGATGCCTTTCACCTGACGGTTGCTTTCAATTATGGCGGTCGGGATGAAATTGTCCGCGCGGCGCAAAAAATGGCGAAAGATGCTATTTCCGGGGCCCTTGATCCGGAAACTTGTTCGGACCAGGTTTTTGGAAATTATCTTGATACCTCCGATTTGCCCGATGTTGATCTTTTGATCCGGACCAGTGGCGAACAGCGCATCTCCAATTTTATGTTATGGCAAACAGCCTATGCAGAGATCGTTTTCCAAGACGTTTTATGGCCTGATTTTTCATCTAATCATCTTGCCGATGCTATCTCACAATTTCATAGCCGGGACAGGCGATATGGAGGCGTGGATGCAGGGGCCGCGTGATCCTGTTTTTCTTCGTCGCCTGATTTCAGCACTGGTTCTTGGGCCTACTGCAGTGGGTTTGTTGTGGCTCGGCGATATCTATTTTTCTGCCTGGGTCGCCGCTTTTGCTGCCGCCATGGCTTGGGAATGGATCCAGATGTCGGATTCCAAAGCACCACCCCTTGCTTATGTTATCGCCTGTGCGACGGCATCTGGAGCGGTATTGCTGGCCGGTCAAAGCAGTATCGATGATGCGCTTTTCTGGGGGTTGGCAGGGACGGTCGCAACAGGAATTGAGCGATGGCGCCGCGGTTGGTCCATACAAGTCGTGGGCATTTTGTATGTGTCGCTATCAGCTGCACTCCTGGCTGCAATGCGCGGGCAAGTCGAACATGGACTGGAAAGCGTATTATTACTGTTGGCAATCGTCTGGGCGGCGGACAGTTTTGCTTATCTGGCAGGAAATTGGGTGGGGGGACCTAAATTGCTGCCTCAAGCCAGTCCGAATAAAACCTGGTCGGGGTTGGTTGCAGGGCTTCTTGCCGGGACCGGGGCCGGAACGGGCTTTGGCATGATATTCCAGCTGTCCTATATGCCGGTCGTTGTGTTCTCCATCATTGTTGCGAGCGCAGCTGTGTTGGGTGATTTGGCGATGTCCCTGTTCAAGCGGGGCTTCAAGGTCAAGGATAGTGGCTCCTTGATACCGGGCCATGGCGGCGTGCTGGATCGTGTGGATGCACTGATGCTGGCTGTTATTTTTGCTGTTATTGCACAGCGCTTTATCCCCTTGGGGTGGCCTGGTTTATGAGCAATCCACGCACTCTCTCTGTTCTGGGCGCGACCGGATCGGTTGGCCTTGCGACGCTTGATCTGATTGAGCGGGCCGAGCCAGGGCAATATGAAGTCATTGCGCTCACAGCAAAAAACAAGGCAAAAGAATTGGCTCGCCTGGCGATATTGCACCGGGCCCGATTTGTCGCCTTGGCAGATCAAAGCTCTGAGAGCGTGTTGCGAGAGGCTCTTTCAAGTCACCCGGAAATAAAAATTGGTATTGGTGAGCCAGCCATTTGCGATGCAGCCTCCATGCCTGCTGACTGGATTATGGCGGCTATTGTTGGCGCTGCTGGCCTGAAGCCGACATTGGCGGCGGTTCGCCAAGGAAATAATCTGGCCTTTGCCAACAAGGAATGTCTGGTGTGCGCAGGCTCATTGTTCATGGAGGAAGCCAAACGCTGCGGCACCCGACTTTTACCTGTTGATTCAGAACATAATGCAATTTTTCAGGTTTTTGATCCGAAGCAAAATGACAGCATCAGATCGATCACCCTGACAGCATCAGGCGGGCCTTTCAGGCAGTTAAGCCTTGAGGCAATGAAGTCTGTCTCGCTTGAAGATGCACTGGCCCATCCGACCTGGAAAATGGGTGCGAAGATTACAATCGATAGCGCAACCATGATGAATAAAGGGCTCGAAATTATTGAAGCCTGTTGGCTGTTTGATCTGCCTCACAGCAAAGTTGATGTTGTTGTACATCCCCAGTCCATTGTTCATGGGCTTGTTGAATATGCTGACGGGAGTGTTTTGGCGCAATTGGGTTCACCGGATATGCGAACCCCCATTGCCAGTGCATTGGGGTGGCCAAAACGCATGTCAGCCCCGGTTGAACGCTTGAATTTGACCCAATTGTCACGGCTGGACTTTGAAGAGCCTGACCCTGACCGGTTTCCCGCCTTGAGATTGGCACGCCATGCAATCGACATGGGCGGAATAGCGCCTGTGGTTCTTAATGCTGCTAATGAAATCGCTGTGGCCGCGTTTTTGAATAACCAAATCGGATTTCTGGACATAGCCCGCAGCGTTGAAGATGCCATGTCTAGCAGCGCAACAGATAATGATATGCCGAAACATTTATCGGCTTTTGACGATGTATACGCCATAGACAAGCGGGCACGCATGATAGCGTCTGAAATTGTTTGCGGTATAAAAGCATAGCCCTGATCAGGATCGTGAGACCATGGATATTTTGAGTTCCGGTTTGTTGACCGTTTTTTCTTTTGTTTTCCTGATCTCGCTTGTCGTGGTGATTCACGAGCTTGGGCATTACTGGGCCGGGCGTATGTGCGGAGTGCATGTGGAGGCCTTCTCCATGGGTTTCGGGCCGACATTGTTTTCCTGGCGTGACAAGCACGGCACGGTCTGGCGCGTCGCGGCTTTTCCACTGGGTGGCTATGTGAAGTTTCTGGGTGATGCTGGTGCAGCCAGCGAACCGGATGAAGCCAAGCTTTCTGAGATGCGGGAACAAATGGGGAGTGATGCGGAAAAGTGCTATCACTTTAAACCCATATGGCAGCGCGCCTATATTACGGCAGCCGGACCGATCGCCAATTTTATCCTTGCAATCACGATTTTTGCTGCACTCGCTTTGACGATAGGTGTTAATTATCTGGAGCCAGTCGTAGGTAGAATTGTCGAAGATAGCGTCGGCGAGGAAGCCGGTTTTCAGGTCGATGATCGAATACTCACAATTAATGGCACTGAGATTGAGCGATTTCGGGAAATTACATCTCAGGTTGTGTGGCGACCAAATGAGGAATTATCAGTAATCGTAGAGCGAGACGGCGAAACTTTGCCAATCTTGGTCGCTCCGGTAATGACAACTGTGACAGACAGGTTTGGTGGAGAACGAAGTATCTCTCAAATTGGCTTGGGCCCAAAAGGACCGACCTTGAGAGAGCGGTATGATTTCTTTTCAGCAATAAAACATGGTGTCGATCAAACCTGGTCAACGATATATGTTACAGGTCGTTATGTTGGAAATGTCGTAACAGGGCGAGCCCCAACATCCATGTTGAATGGTCCATTGGGTATTATGACCTTTGCTGGTCAGACAGCTCAAGTGAGCGTTGAAGCAGGTGAAACTGTTGGCGAAAGCACGTTTTTGCTCTTCCTCAACCTGATAAATTTGGCCGCTTTTTTGTCCGTGGGGCTGGGTTTGGTAAATCTTCTGCCAATTCCTATCCTCGACGGCGGACATTTGGTGTATTACGCCTATGAAGCAGTGGCGCGACGTCCGCTGAGCATGAAAGCACAGACCATCGGATTTCAGGTGGGGCTTGCACTTGTGCTCGGGATGATGCTTGTAGCCACTTGGAATGATATAAATTATAAGCTTGGACAAATCTTTTGACCGAGACCAGCAAACGGCGATCTTCCATGACGAGTGTTTTGCGTGCGCTTTTAGTAGCTTTGTCAGCATTGAGCCTGACGGCTCCTGTTCTGGCTCAACAGCCTGCTTCAACCTCTCAACAAGGGGCTGAACAAGGTGTTGTTGAACCTGTTGTTCGTCAAATTCTGATCGAGGGAAATCAACGTGTTGAAGTTGATACCGTCCTCTCATATCTGCTGATCCAGCAAGGCCAGGTCGCCACAGAGCGTCTAATAAATTTGTCTATTCAGACTTTGATCGCGACGGGTTTGTTTGCAGATGTGCAAATCGAAACCGGCGGAGAGGTCGTTATCGTTCGTTTGCTCGAGAACCCGATTATCAATCAGGTCATCCTTGAAGGAAATAATGCGATTGATGACGAGAAAATCACGGATGAGATCCAGGCTCAGCCCCGCGCGCTTTTCACACGCGCCCGTGTTCAAGCAGATGTCCAGCGTATTATCGAAGTTTACAGACGTTCTGGACGCTTTGCTGCGACCGTCACACCGAAAATTATTGAGCAGTCTCAAAACCGGGTCGATCTGGTTTTTGAGATATCAGAGGGCCCACTGACAGGTGTCCACCGGATCAATTTTATTGGCAATGATCGTTATTCTGACCGACGTTTGAGGCGAGAATTAGTGACGTCAGAAACACGTTGGTGGCGTTTCTTCGGGTCAAACGATAATTATGATCCTGACCGGATGGAATATGACCGCGAATTGCTGCGTCAATTCTATCAAAATCAGGGCTATGCGAATTTTCGGGTCCTGTCTTCAGTTGCTGAGCTCACGCCGGACCAACGTGGTTTCTATATAACTTTTACCATTGATGAAGGTGAAATTTATAACTTTGGCGAAGTCAAGGTGACGTCCCAAATTGAAGATTTGAATGAAGATTTTCTAACATCCATACTTCCTGCCCGAAATGGCGAGCTCTATCGGGGCCAAGTGGTTGAAGATGGTGTCGACGCGCTTACTTTTTCTGCGGGTGCTGCGGGCTATGCCTTTGTCAATATCCGGCCAATGACCAGCCGTAACAGAGATGAGCGGACGGTTGATATTGAATATATCATTGATGAAGGGCCGCGGGTTTATATCGAACGCATTGATATTGCAGGAAATACGAGAACTCTGGACAATGTAATCCGGCGTGAATTTGATATTGTTGAAGGAGATGCTTTTAATCAGGTC
>Ga0316207_10003210_pt1 | contig 15528 bp, 14 predicted proteins | sample 6weekpyrite_MG_FD_204943 | JGI IMG/M metagenome (GOLD analysis project Ga0316207, IMG submission 204943) | Microbial mat bacterial communities from mineral coupon in-situ incubated in ocean water Damariscotta River, Maine, United States -... | ecosystem: Environmental > Aquatic > Marine >... | reverse complement strand
ATCGATGTGCAGGATCCCGAATACCTGCAGGACGATACCCACGTGGCGGTTAACGAGCTCGACAGCAGGGGGATCGCCACTTACTGTATCAGCCTCGACCCCCATGCTGATGACTATGTGGCTGAGATATTTGGGCGTAACAATTACACCGTCATCGACCGGGTGGAGCGGCTGCCGGAGAAGCTGCCACGCCTGTTCATGAGTCTGACAAAGTAGAGGAGATTCTGACGATGCCTTTGGTCAACATGAAACATATGCTGCAACATGCGTATGAAAATGGTTATGCAGTCGGCGGCTTTGAGCCGGTGAGCCTGGATTTTCTGCGGAGCATTATGAATGCAGCGGAACATTGCCGCGCGCCGGTGATCCTGAGCCTGGACGAATCCCGTTTTCAGGACGTTGATTTTGAACTGATCATGCCGGCGGTGGAGGCCGCCGCCCGGCGCGCTTCGGTGCCGGTGGCGATCCATCTGGAGCGCGGCGTTAGCCTGGAGTCGACGGAGCGTGCGATCAACCGAGGGTGTAACGGGGTTATGCTTGACACGTCCTGTGCGTCGCTGCCCGATAACATCCAGCGTATACGTGCGGTGGTGAATATGGCGCATGCCTGCGGTGTTCCGGTGGAAGGGACGCTGGGCTGTGTGCCGGGTATCGAGGGTCAGGTTGCGGAGCCCTATCTCGATGACATTGTCTACACCATGGTGGCGGAAGCCCGTGCGTATGTGGAGAAAACGGGCGTGGATTTCCTGGCGGTCTCGATTGGCACGCTGCGCGGAGACATGACGAGCAGGCCTAAACTGGACTGGCAGCGTTTGAAACAGATAAACGAGGCGCTGGGCATACCGTTGGTAATTCACGGCGGCGCGGGACTGTCCGATGATCAGTTTCGGCGACTGATTGTCAACGGTGTGGCCAGGATTAATTGCTACACGGCGCTGGCTGAGGCCGCCAGTGCGAGTCTCGGCAACAACAGAAAACACTCTAATGGCGATGGCTACACAAACCTGAGCGGCGATATCCGTGAGGCAATAGCGGCAGAAGTCGAACACTGTATTCGCCTGTGTGGATCGGCAGGGCGCGCCGCCGAGGTGCTTTCGCGCTGTCAGCCGTGGCTGCCGGTGGAACACCTGATTATCTATAACGTAGAGGGCATTGATGATGCTCGGGTTGAGATGATGATGGCCGAGGGCCGCCGGGTGCTGAGCGCGATTCCCGGTGTGCGCGAGGTGGTGACCGGCAGGGCGGTGCAGGAGAATGCAAAGTATCACTACACCTGGCTGGTGCGCTTCTGTCACCCTGCGGTTATCGACAGCTATCGCGAGCATCCCGAGCACATTGCCTTTGCCGATAAACTATTTCGACCGGTGGCTGGTGAACGCATCAGCATCGACTTCCAGACCGTGGAAACGGTTTTTTCCATTCATAACCACCACGATATTGCATGTGGTGAAAAACGGTGATGCCATGACTGACGCACTCTTTAACTCACAACTTCACAGCCTGAAACGACTGTATTCCGGTAAGGTTCGAGACATTTATGAGGTGGATGATCGGCACGTGCTGCTGCTGGCCAGCGATCGTCTGTCGGCTTTCGATCGGGTGCTGCCGACCCCGATTCCAGGTAAGGGCAAGATCCTGACGGCCTTGTCCAGTTTCTGGTTCGAAGGCGCCCAGCACATTGTCCCGAACCACCTGACCAGTTTACTCATCGAGGATATTCTGCACGATCCCCAGGAACGCGCCGAGGCGGCGGGTCGAGCGGTAGTCGTTCAACGTCTCGAGCCTTTACCCATAGAAGCCATCGTACGCGGTTATCTGGTGGGTTCGGGCTGGAAAGATTATCAACGAACGGGCGCGGTGTGCGGCATCCCTCTGCCGCAGGGACTGCGGGAGGGTGAACAATTACCCGAGCCGATCTTCACGCCTTCCACCAAGGCGCCGACCGGCGCCCATGATGAGAATATCAGTTTTGAACAGGCTGCTGACACAGTCGGCCTGGAGCGAATGGAGCAGGTGCGCAGTATCAGCCTGCAGCTGTACCGGGTCGCGACGGATCATGCTCGTTCGCGCGGGATCATTATCGCCGACACCAAGTTTGAGTTCGGTCTGGATCAGGATGGCCGCCTGCTGTTGATGGATGAGCTGTTCACACCGGATTCGTCACGCTTCTGGCCGGCTGACGCCTATCAACCGGGGCGCACACCGCCCAGCTTCGACAAGCAGTATGTGCGTGATTATCTGGAGAGCATCGGCTGGGACAAAAATTCCACTCCCCCCGAGTTGCCCCCTGAAATCGTGAGCAACACGGTGGAGAAATACCGCGATGCTTTGCTACGGCTTACTGCAGAGGCGAAATAACTGATCCAAAAGGGTGTCCAGATATTATAAATGCGTAGGATGTGCTGAGTGAAACGAAGCGCATCATTTCAGCCTGGACACGCGAACGATGCGCTTCGTTTCACTCAGCACATCCTACGAGCGCTTAAAACCATGCTGTAAAGTGGACAGGAATTCGGAACTTTTAGGGAAGCTCTGATTAATTCGTCATTCCGGGCGTAGCGAAGCGGAGATCCGGAATCCATGTGTTACGCATCAAGTACTTACTGGATTCTGGCCTTCGCTGGAATGACAATGTCGTAATTAATCAGAGGTTCCTTAGTTTATGACGTGGAGCATTTTTATTTACGATCCAGATTTAATGTGCAGGATGTGCTTCGTTCCTTAGCTGAAAAGTGGGCGGGAATCTGGAACGTTTATTTAGTTATGTTCCGCTTTCTGCTGAATGATTTCTTCCAGAGCCAGCCCGGTCATGCCATGAATGGTGCGCCACAGGTAATAAAAAATGGCCATCATCATCAGCATGGAAGGAATGGCAATCATTGGGTAACTGAGCAGGGTCATGCGTCCGAGTTCCTCGTTAAAAGCAGCGCTGCCCGCCGGGCTGGTAACAATCCACCTGGCGAGAACATAGTTCATTACGGCGGAAAAGAAAAATGTTCCGCCCAGCAGATAAGTGGCGTTCATAAGACGGGCTTCGAACACCAGGGCGTTGCCGAGTTCATCGAGTTTTTCACTGATCCTGTCGACATTCAAAATCACTGGATTGTAGAGCAGGGTTTTTACCAGGGGGTAGCGGGTTTGGGTGGAAACCAGCACCGCGATACCAATCAGCCCGGGAATGGCCGCTTCTTTGACCGCCAGCCACTGGGTATCCAGTTGCAGTAAACCGATGCTGCCGGTCAGTAACACACTGACCAGGCCCAGCAGGGCAATAAAGTTGTATTTCCTGTATCTGATTAATTCGTATAACCCCCAGCTGATGGGGAAGGCCAGGGCTGCGACCAGCGCGCCTGCTGCGCCAAGATCATTGTCGCCACTCAATTTCATCAGGATGGCGGAGGGAATAATAATACTGAGTAACAGGTCGAGCAGTGGGCGCGGCTTATGTGCGGGCGTAGCAGGTTGATTGTTCATACGGTGTCTCTGTGTCTGGTGACGGCGTTTACAGGCGTGTTATCGGTTGTCCATCTCTGATCCATTGGCTGATGCCATGGCGTACATTATACACCTGGGTGAAGCCCATTTTCTCGGCCAGGAGGCGCGCCAGCGCACTGGTGCGGCTGCCGGTTCGACAGATCAGGATCACGGGATCATCTTTATCCACAGCCGCGCTGAAGCGTTCCAGAAAATCTGCTTTTATCCGACCGTTGGGATCGACAAAAGTTAGCAGGCGGCTGCCGCTGACGACGCCCGTCTGACGCCACTCATCCGGACGTCTTATATCATAGATGGGCACGTTCTGCTTGAGCAGGCTTTTCAGCTGACTATTATCCAGGTTGTGGTAAGCAGGCTCGCTGCAGGCGGAGAGGACGATTAGTAGCAGAAAAAGTCCAGGGAAACGAAAAACCATACCTGATTACTCCGCCGGGACTGATCTGTTAGCCAGAGATCTGTGATCGCCGCTCAGCGCCGCGTGATAGCTGCGTATCCGTCTGACCATCGCCTCGTTACCGATGTTATTCGTCGCCATGCATGAAACCCAGCAGGTGCAGCAGACTGGTGAACAGGTTGAAGATGGAGACGTACAGGGTCACGGTTGCCATAATGTAATTGGTTTCACCGCCGTGAATGATGCTGCTGGTCTGGTACAGGATCAGGCCGGCCATGAGCAGTACGAACATGGATGACACCGCCAGAGATAAACCGGGCATTTCGAAAAACAGCGCGCCCAGACCGGCCATAAAGGCGACCAGGATGCCGACCATCAGAAAACCGCCCATGAAACTGAAGTCCTTGCGTGTGGTCAGTGCGTAACCTGACAGGCCAAGGAAGATCGTACCGGTGGCGCCCATCGCGGTCATCACGATCTGGCCGCCATTGGCGAGAGCCATATAGGCGTTGATGATCGGACCCAGGGTATAGCCCATAAAGCCTGTCAGGGCGAAGACAAAGACCAGTCCCAGGCTGCTGTTACGGAATTTGGCGGTGGCGAACAGCAGGCCAAAGTAACCCGCCAGTGTCAGCAGTATGCCGGGATGGGGCAGATTCAGGGCCATTGAAACACCGGCTGTCAGGGCGCTGAACAGCAGGGTCATAGATAGCAGGGTGTAGGTGTTACGGATCACCTTGTTGGTGGCGAGCGTTCTGGTCTGGCCTTGCCGTGTCGCGACAGTAGCAGGATTGTTCATAATAAATTTCCTCTGTTGAATGTGTTGAATGCGTTAATCTGACAGCTGTGCATGGTCATATATCGGTGCTCCGCCATGCCTGAGCAGGGTTTGTTGACGCCCGGTCTTGCGCACCACAGTACGCCCGGCGCGATCGGTTGCGCGATCAATGGCGACGTACAGGTCGGCCTCGGTATCTTCGATCACCACGTCGGGCAGGCCGGCCAGCATGACCTGCAGGTGGCAGCGTTTATCCGCGCCGCCGCGCGGGCCGTTGATGTCAGATAGCCGCATAACAACTCGCCGGATGTGACTGTCACAACAGGTGAGGGCAAAACGCAGCCGCCGTTCAGCATGGTTGCGCAGGGCATCGGTCAGGGAAAAATTGCGTGCCTGTATATTAATCTGCATAGAATCCTCCGTTGTAATGCGGTTACTTCTCTACATGAACAGCTATGCTAGATGGGGTTTGTCGTCAAAAAAAGTCGATTATATTTGCTATACTCTTCGTGATTTTCGAAGTAATGGCGATCCGATGATTAATTACAAGCATCTGCACTACTTCCTGACAGTGGCTCGGGAGGGGGGTATTGCACGGGCCAGTGAACGGCTGAACCTGACACCGCAAACGATCAGTGGGCAACTGAGGTTGCTGGAGGAGAGTCTTGGTGCGAACCTTTTCAATCGGGTCGGGCGTAACCTGGAGCTGACCGAGACCGGGCGGCTGGTATTGAGCTATGCGGATGAAATTTTTTCGCTCGGTGGCGAGCTGGAAGAAGTAGTTCATCAGCTGCCGGAAGGCCGTCCCCAGCTGTTCCGGGTCGGGGTGGCCGATGTATTGCCCAAGTCCATTGCCCATCGTATTCTCAAACCTGCGCTGCAGATGCCAGAGCCGGTGCGCATGATCTGCCGCGAGGCGAGTCTTGACGTGCTGCTGGCGGAACTGGCTGTACATCACCTCGATCTGGTGCTGGCTGACCGTCCTATCCCGTCGACAGTCAGTACGCGGGGGTTCAGTCATAAGCTTGGCGAGTGCGCGGTCAGCTTTTTTGCCAGCGAGAAACTGGAAAAGAAACTGAAAGGTGATTTCCCTCGCTGTCTGGATGGAGCACCCTTACTGTTGCCCAGCAGCGGCACTCAGCTGCGTTCCGGTATTGACCAGTGGCTGGACAAACAGCGCCTGCATCCACGTCTGGTTGCCGAGTTTGACGACAGCGCACTGATGAAGGCTTTTGGGCAGGAAGGATCAGGGATCTTTATTGCGCCCGCGGCTATTGAAGCCGAGGTGGAATGGCGGCATGAGGTGACGGCGATAGGCCGGGTAGAGGAGATAAAAGAGCATTTCTACGCCATATCCGTTGAACGCCGAGTCCTGCATCCGGTCGTTTCCGCGGTGATGGAGACGGCCCGCGAGATGCTGTTTGCCAATGAATAAAGACGGGATAAGAACAGCGTATGGTTCGCCTGCGCTGAACAGGGACAGGGAACATTTATGCCAGATGAGTTAAGGAAACTCTGATTAATTCGTCATTCCGGACGTAGCGAAGCGGAGATCCGGAATCCATGTGTTACGCATCAATGACTTACTGGATTCCGGCATTCGCCGGAATGACAAGGTTGTAATTAATCAGAGCTTCCTTAACTTTACCTCATAGGTTAGTTCTTAAGGGGAGGTAACTCTTGTAGGTGCAGCTTCAGCCGCACAGAATAATCAATTATGAGACAAAAACACATTATTTAGCCACTGTTGTTCATCTCAATGTGCCCGCAGGATAGAAGGCGAACCTTGTATCTACAGGTAAACAAATTCTTTAATAACTAACCTGTGAACTTTGCCTGATTAATGCAGCGTATCGTTAGTGTCTCTGGCCGAGGTTTCAACCAGTGGCACAAAGGCAACGCCCAGGATCGGTGATACCTCTATTTTTCCCTGTCGATCTTTCTCTACCAGCATCAACTCCTGGCGCATGTGCGGCAGGCCTACCGGAATTACCATTTTAGCACCGGGTTTGAGTTGCTCTTTTAATGCTTCAGGGATATAGGCTGCAGCTGCCGTGACAATAATGCCGTCATAAGGCGCATGTTCAGGCCAGCCTTGATAGCCATCTCCAACGCGGGTTTCGATATTGCTGTAACCGAGCTTTTTAAAACGTGCTTCAGCGGCTTCACTTAAATCAGCAATGACTTCAATGCTGTAAACCTGCTCGCACAGCTGTGACAGTATGGCGGTTTGATAGCCGGAACCCGTACCCACTTCCAGCACGACATGATCCGGCTCAGGTTGCAGTAGATCGGTCATCAAGGCCACGATATAGGGTTGGGAGATAGTTTGCCCGTGGCCAATGGGGATGGGTCCATTGTCAAAAGCCAGAAATTTCAAATCTTCCGGAACAAACTCGTCGCGAGGTACTTTTTTCATAGCCTCCATGACCCGTGCTGAAAATTTGTCCCTGCCGATCATGCTGCGGGTGTATTTCACCTCATTTTTGATGACCTCGATCATGTGCCTGGTTTTTGAATTTGTGTTTTTCATTGCGGCTGTTCTTCGAATAAACAGATTCTCTAATAGTTAAGGAAGCTCTGATTAATTCCACCGTTCGTGGTGAGCCTGTCGAACCATGAACGGTAACTATTGAAAAATCATAGCGTTATATATTCTGCCCTTCTACAAGGCTCTCCCGAACGAAGCCGAGGTCTGTCGTGAGTTTATCGAACGGGGCTCAGGGTGAACGGAATTAGTCAGATTTTCCTTAATATGATTTTCGTTTTATTTATCTATAATTTCAAGGTAGCTTCCTTAAGTATTAAACTATAATTCATTATTATTTTTTAATTCATCTGTCCTGTTTATATAGAAAGTATAGACTTGTTCTAATTGTTTTCTGGGAATATGAACATCAAACCGTTGCTTAAGCTGCTGTTGCGCTTCCTCTACGTTTGCTGGTTGGGGACTTATCTGCCGAAGCAGACTGGTGATATCTTCACTCACTGCCCAGGGATAGGTTAACCAACGCCACTTGATAATTTTACCAGCGTAGTAGTCGACTGAAAAATGGCTCACGATCTTGTGGTGCATGACAGCGATGCGGATTTCAGCAGGCTGAAAAGACAGTAAATGTTTGATGGCAACATCAAGCGTATCACCACTGTCATTGACATCATCAACGAGCAGTACGCGCCTGTTTTTGATATCAGTACAAAGAGGGTAGCGGATAGTTGCCTGTTCCTTTTTGCTTGCTAAAGATAGATAGTGCTCAATCTTGATGCTGGTTAAGTCCATAATGTCCAGGTAATCGCAGAGCAGGCGTGCCGGGACATAACCACCCCGTGCGATGGCGATAATGATCTCAGGCTGATATCCGGATGTCATGATCATGCCTGCGAGTCGCAGGCACAGACGTTGTACTTCCGCCCAGGAGATTAATTCATAACGTATTTTGTTGGACATTAATATAATCTGCTAATTGCATGGCTCAGATTCAATATTATTCATTATCTAACTACTTTTCTCTAGCCTGCATGGATGGTGTGATAAATACAAGGTTTGGCAATCGGTAATTTAACGCTGAATAAACTATTATTGGATTATTGAGACAGGCGGAAAAACAGTATTCGTTATGTTTTTCTCCACGGAACGAGTGCTCTATCCATGTGATAATTACGAGTTCGGTTAGCTTGTCAACGTTTACGGCAAGGCGTGCCTCGCAGGCAATGGCCATTGCCTGCGCACTGCGGCCTTGCTGCGAAACACTACAGGGACGCTGAATCCGTAATTATCATATGGATAGAGCACCAGGAACTGAACCATGAATGCAAATATTATGCGCATTGTGACGGGGGCTTACCTGATAGCATCATTCATAGTCACGCCGATATATGCTAACACTGATTATGTGGGGTCGCGTGCGAATATGGTTCGGGTGATCGAATATAATGTGCGTGAAACAGGTCGCTATATCGGCAAGATGGAATTTGACCGGCGGGTCATGCAAGTGATGGGGGAGGTGCCAAGGCATCTGTTTGTGCCGGAAATGTATCGCGAGGATGCTTATGAAAATCGGCCGCTGCCTATTGGCTTTGGCCAGACTATTTCCCAACCCTATATCGTGGCCTTGATGACCGACCTGTTGTCGCTCAAAGCTACAGATAAGGTACTGGAAGTGGGGACGGGTTCCGGTTATCAGGCCGCGGTTTTGTCTGGCCTGGTGGACAGGGTATTTACCATTGAAATTATTGACGAACTGGGCAGACGTGCGGATTCGGTAATCAAGAAACAGGGTTATTCAAATATTCAAACCCGCATTGGTGATGGTTATTACGGTTGGCCGGATCAGGCGCCTTTTGATGCTATTGTGGTGACTGCTGCAGCCGGGCATATTCCACCGCCACTTATTCAGCAACTCAAACCGGGCGGCCGCATGGTGATTCCGGTTGGCAGCCGCTTTATGGTGCAACAACTGGTCCTGGTCACAAAGGATGACAAGGGAAAAATCAGTGCTCGCCAGATCCTGCCGGTAAGGTTTGTGCCACTGACGGGAAAGCATGATTAAGCAATCGTTCTTATTGAGCCTGATGTGAGAATCGCTGCTTTGCGGATAACAGGACAATGACAATAACAGAACAACATAGCCGGCCACCATGGTATTCCATTGCCATGCTCTCGATGACGGCACTGGCCTATGAAATTCTGTTGATGCGTCTGTTTTCCATTATCCAATGGCATCACTTTGCCTACATGATTATCAGTCTGGCCCTGTTGGGTTATGGAGCCAGTGGCACTTTCCTGGTTTTGTTTCGCAAACAGCTGTTACCCCGATATAACCGGGTGTATCTTGCTAATCTGGTGTTGTTTGGAATATCCAGTCTGGCATGTTATCTGCTCGCCCAGCAGATACAGTTCAATGCTGAAGAGATCCTGTGGCAGCCGCAGCAGATGTTCAGGCTTATGATGCTATATGTCATTCTGGCCCTGCCGTTTTTCTTTGTTGCAAATGCTATCGGTCTGACACTTTTTCTTTACCATAAGGAAATGTCACGTATTTATGCGGCGGATTTATTCGGCGCAGGCTTTGGTGGTCTGTTGATTATTGTGCTGTTATTTATCGCACTACCTTCCGAGATATTGAAATATATAACAGCACTGATCATGTTGACCGCTGTCCTGGCAAGTTGGGAACTCTACAGAAACAAATCGCAAATATTACGTTTACTCATACCTGCTTTTGTTGCTGGAGGTATATTTTCCTTATTGCTTCCCCATGCCTGGACGGAGCTGGAATATTCACCCTACAAGGGTCTGAGTCAGAGATTAATGATCAGCAGCGCGAAAGTGGTGTTGCAACAATCCAGCCCGCTAGGCCTGATTACCGTGGTGGAAAGTCCGCTCATCCCGTTTCGTTATGCACCGGGATTAAGCATCAATGCGACTGAGGAACCTCCCGAGCAGATCGGTGTTTTTTTCGATGCGGATGCCATGAGCGTGATAACGCGTGTCGACGATAGGCGGCAGACTTTTTCTTACCTGAATCGTTTGACATCGGCACTCGCGTATTCTCTTTCACCCATTGAAGATGTGCTGATTCTGGGCTCGGGGAGCGGGGCTGATGTGCTGCAGGCCCGTTATAATAATGTTAAACAGATTACTGCAGTTGAGATGGATAAGCAGATAATCAACCTGTTGCGCCAGGACTACAAGGATTTTTCCGGACATGTTTATGATTCTGAAAATGTTAAAGTCTATGCTGCAGAGGCAAGAGGGTTTGTTGCCGGTGATAATAACTTATATGATCTTGTGCAGCTAACATTGATAGATTCATTTGGTGCGTCTTCTGCCGGCTTATATGCCTTGAGTGAAAGTTATTTGTATACGATTGAGGCTTTGCGGGAGTATCTTTCCCGCCTGAATCCACAAGGCTATCTTTCCATCAGTCGATGGATAAAATTACCTCCGCGCGACAGCCTGAAACTGGTTGCTACTGCTGTCGATGCATTAAAGCGTAATGGTATTCGCTCGCCTGAAAATAATCTGCTTCTGATTCGCAGTCTTCAGACCAGTACTTTGCTGATAAAAAATACGGCTGTGACAAAAGAAGATATCGCTTTATTAAAAAATTTTTGCGATCAGAATTCTTTTGACATTGCCTATTATCCGGGCATGCTTCCATTTGAAGCGAATCGGTATAATATATTGGCTGAACCTTATTTTTATACGGGAGTCATGGCCATACTTGGCGAGGAGAGTGATGACTTTATTCGGCGATACAAGTTTAATATTCAGCCTGCTACCGATGATCGTCCGTTCTTTTTTCAGTTTTTCAAATGGTGCGTATTGCCTGAAATTATGTCCCTCTCCGGACAGGGAGGAATGCCATTGCTGGAATGGGGTTATTTGATCCTCGTTGCTACATTAGTGCAGGCTGTTTTTGTTAGTCTGTTTCTTATCCTGTTACCGTTAATATTTTACCGTCGCAGTGAAAAGCAAACAGCGATGCCTGGATTAAAGTTGCGTGTGTTTGCTTACTTTTTGATGTTGGGGCTGGCATTCCTGTTCGTAGAGATTGCGTTTATTCAAAAATTTATTCTGTTCCTGCACCATCCCATTTTTGCCGTTGCCGTGGTTCTGGCCGCTTTTCTCATCTTTGCCGGTCTGGGCAGTCACTGGTCGAGGCGGTTTGCCGATTCGCGCAGTCATAACAAGGGGGTTAACCAGGCAGTGTTGATTGTTGTTATTATTGGCAGTGCTTACTTGCTGATACTGGGGCCGATATTTTCAGTATTGATATCACAGCCTGTGGTAATAAAAATTATATTATCTGTTTTATTGATTGCTCCCCTGGCATTCTGCATGGGCATGCCGTTTCCTCTGGGCCTTTCCCGACTTGCTGAAACCAATGCTGATCTAGTGCCCTGGGTATGGGGTGTGAACGGTTGTGCTTCGGTGCTCAGTGCAATTGTCGCAACTATAATTGCAATTCATTTTGGTTTTACAATTGTAATTTTGTCCGCACTTGTATTGTATGCGCTGGCGGCGGTCAGTTCGGGATACTGGCTACGCTCAATATGAAAATAATTTGAGATGATTTTATAAATCAGAATTTGCCAGCAGGTTAATCGCTTTAAATAACCCCTCGCAGACTTGTGCCAGTCGAGCGTAATCCAGTTTTTCAAAAGTATCTTCTGACGTATGATAGTAGGGGTAACGATAAAAGGCCGTGTCGGTGACCATCAATGCTTTATAGCGATGTATCCAGAATGATAAATGATCACTCCATGCCACGCCGGGAATCAACGAAAAAGTAGCGATGTGTTGCAGGGGGAAATCGGTCGAGTTTTTGAAAGCATGGGCGAGCTTGTGCATGGCCCTGCGTGAACGCAAGTTGGATACCAGAGATATAAAATTGGCCGTGTCCGGATAAAACAATCTGAACAGGGGTGGGTAAGTCTGACTGTGTGGTGCGTCGGAATAATAACCCATCATTTCTAACGCAAGCATCAGACGGATGTCATCACCACGTTGATGCGCAGCTTTGGCATAAATACGGCTGCCCTGGCGGCGGGTAAAAAAATAGGGCGGTTCCTCGTTGACAAAGGCAACAAATCGCAGCGACATGGCCGTGGTTGATGAACGGAACAAACGTGACAGTTCCAGCAGGGCGGCCACACCACTGCCATTGTCATTGGCGCCGGGACTGCCGATGACAGAATCATAATGGGCGCCGATTAAGATAAGTTGTTCTGCCTGTTCATTGCCCCTCTGGGTGATCTCAAGGTTAGCGCAGGGGATGCCCTGTTCCATGAAGGTCTGCTCTTCAACGTCGTAACCCTGATCACGCCAGATCTGGCTGATATAGGCCTGTGCAGCATGCAGGGCCGCCGGGTGCTGAACATTGCGTTCACCAATCTGATCGGCAAGATAGTAAACATGCTGGCGCAGGTTCTGTTCCAGGGTTTCAAGTTGCACAGGATCTGACCTTGGCTTTAGACAAATAATATTTACAATGTTTTATTTTAAGTGTAGACGGTAAAACGTTACCGCCAATTCGTCTATTATTTAAGGAAGCGCTGATTAATTCGTCATTCCGGACGCAGCGAAGCGGAGATCCGGAATCCATGTGTTACGCATCAAGTACTTACTGGATTCCGGCATTCGCCGGAATGACAATATTGTAATTAATCAGCGCTTCCTTAATTATAGGGGGTAATGGAGAGCGCTGATGCCGGTTCACAATGAAGATATCGCCGTGATCTTCGAGGAAATGGCTGATTTGTTGGAGATTGAAAATGCCAATCCCTTTCGTGTACGCGCCTATCGTAATGCGGCGCGCACCGTGCGCGGGCTGGGTCGTGAATTAAGTGATATGATTTCAACGGGTTACGATCTCACCAGCCTGCCGGGGATCGGCAAGGATCTGTCGGCCAAGATCATTGAGATACTGAGCAGCGGTCACGCCAGGGCACTGGACAAATTACACAAGGAGGTGCCGGCCAGCCTTGAGGACCTGTTAAAAATCCCGGGGCTGGGACCCAAAAAGGTCAGGGTCTTGTTTCAGGAACTGCATATTAAAACCCTCAGGCAACTGGAAAAGGCAGCAAGCAAGGGGCTGCTGCGTAACTTGCCCGGTTTCGGCATTAAAACTGAACAACAGATACTTGAAAATATTGCCGCGCAGCGCAGTACAGAAAAACGCTTTTTGTACAGTGTGGCACGACGTTATGCCGAACCCCTGGTTGCCCATCTGAAAGCCATTGCCGGGGTCAATGAAGTGGTCGTGGCAGGAAGTTATCGCCGTGGCAGGGAGACGGTCGGGGATCTGGATATCCTGGTAACGGCACGCGCAGACAGCCCGGTGATGCAAGGTTTCATTGAATATGACGAGGTAGGGGATGTTGTCTCAAAAGGAAAAACCCGTGCGACGGTATTTTTGCGTAATGGTCTGCAGGTGGATATGCGGGTTGTGGAACCGCATAGTTATGGCGCCGCACTGTATTACTTTACCGGTAGCAAGGCGCATAACATACAGGTTCGGAGGCTGGCTCAGAAACGTGGTCTCAAGATCAATGAATATGGCGTATTCAGAAATGAAAAACGCATTGCCGGTAAAACAGAAGATTCGGTTTTCAGAACAGTAGGCTTGCCGTTTATCCCTCCTGAACTGCGTGAGGCGCGAGGTGAGATTGAAGCTGCGCAAAACAACAGCCTGCCTGACTTAATTGGTCTCGACGATTTGCAGGGTGATTTGCATGTGCATACACGGGCAAGTGATGGCAATGCAGGCATTGAGGAGATGGCCCTTGCCGCAAAAGCATGCGGCCTCAGGTATATCGCGATAACAGACCACACACGTAATCTTGGCATTGCTCACGGTCTGGATCCAGAGCAGTTGCAACAGCAAATTGACGAGATCGACCGGCTCAATGAAAAACTCAGGGGCATTACTATTCTCAAAAGTAGTGAAGTTGATATTCTTGAAGACGGGCGTCTGGATTTGCCAAATAGTATTCTGTCTCAACTGGATCTGGTTGTTGCGGCTGTGCACAGCAGGTTTCATTTGTCACGCAGCAAACAGACGAACCGTATCATTCGTGCGATGGAGTCAAAATATTTTACCATGCTGGCACACCCCAGTGGACGATTGTTGCTGGAACGCGACGCCTATGATGTGGATATGTTGCGCATTATCGAAGTCGCAGGCGAACGAGGTTGTTATCTTGAACTCAACAGCCAGCCTCTGCGACTGGATTTGAATGACAGTTATTGCAAACTGGCAAAAGAGCAGGGCGTATTGATCAGCATCAATAGTGATAGCCATAGCCCGATTCAGTTTGATTACCTGCAAGGGGGAATTAATCAGGCGCGGCGCGGCTGGCTGGAGAAAAAAGATGTGCTCAATAGCGCTTCCCTGCCACAACTACAAAAACTGAACAAGGTGACCATGGGTTAAACAAAGTCTCCGAATTTCTGCCACTTTAATACAGGATGGTTTTAAGCTTATGTAGGATGCGCTGAGAAACGGTAGGTTGGACTGAATAAAATGAAGCCCAACAGAATATCGAATGAGGCTCTGTTGGGCGACCGAAGGAAGTGCCTCTGGTGCTTCGTTTCCCATAGAATCCCTTCGGGATTCATTATGGGTTTCCTGAACCTGCTTCGCAGGATTCTGGTCTTACTCAGCACATCCTGCAGATTAATAATGTCTGGACACCTTCCAGGAGCTTTCAGGTGGAAACAAATGAAGCATAAAGAAACATCATCATTGAAGAAATGGTCGGCAAAAGTTACCCGGGAAAGTCACGCGCTTGATCTGGAAGATGGGGTGTTTACCTGGAATGATCCGGTAAAGATTGCGTTATCGTTAAAGAAATCTGCAGATGGAAGTAAGATGCGTAAGGCTGCGCCGTTTCGTTCTGCTATGTCAATGCTGGTATTTTATATCAATCGTGCAGGCAGGAATCTGAACAAAAAGCAGAAACTTGTCCTCGAGCAGGCAAAAGAAGAGCTGCGGAAGTTGTATGGGAAATGCTGATTAGACGTAAGATTTGCATTATCTAATCTGTAGTAACAGGGTAAGCGGCCAAACCAGGCCGTTATTTCCATTGTGAGAAAATGATATAGACTTTCCTCCCGAACCAACATAAGGAGGACGTTATGAGCGAACAATCGTAAGCGCATAGTAATCAACATGCTTTAACAAATTACAGTTGCATGTTAGCCGTATATGGGTGTAGATTTACTATTGACAGGGAGGTTGATGATGCTTAACAAGGATGCTTGAGCAGCTGTAATATCGATCCCGTAAGACGCCAATCACAAGGACGTGGTTGGCGTCTTGTCACTTCCAGGGCAGCAGGGCTTCTATCTCTT
>Ga0316207_10003209_pt1 | contig 15529 bp, 11 predicted proteins | sample 6weekpyrite_MG_FD_204943 | JGI IMG/M metagenome (GOLD analysis project Ga0316207, IMG submission 204943) | Microbial mat bacterial communities from mineral coupon in-situ incubated in ocean water Damariscotta River, Maine, United States -... | ecosystem: Environmental > Aquatic > Marine >... | reverse complement strand
TCATGCCAGGTGACAACATCAAGATGGTTGTGACGTTGATTGCCCCGATTGCGATGGAAGACGGTTTACGTTTTGCGATTCGTGAAGGTGGCCGTACTGTCGGCGCCGGCGTCGTCGCTAAAATTATCGAATAAGTAAAGGGTTTGCATGAGAGTAGTCCTGATGGACTGCTCTCATGCTTTTTGTGTTTAGGCCAGTAGCTCAATTGGCAGAGCAGCGGTCTCCAAAACCGCAGGTTGGGGGTTCGATTCCCTCCTGGCCTGCCAGAAAGAACATTGTATGGGTACAGAAACAGTTAAAAGTTCAGCAATGGACAAGCTATTGCTGACTGTCGCATTTTCAGTGCTGGCAGGTGGTATTGCTGCGTTCATCATTTACGATGAACAGTCTGAACTTTATCGCTGGCTTGGCGTTGTCGTTGCGACGGCAATTGCATTTACGATTGCGCTACAAACAGAACTGGGTAAGAACTCCTGGGGTTTTGTGCTGGAGGCTCGTACCGAGGTGCGCAAGGTCGTCTGGCCGACACCGAGAGAAACCATGCAGATGGCTTTCATCGTGATCGTCATGGTTTTAATCATGGCAATTATACTCTGGGCATTTGATTCGGCACTTGGCGCTATCGTCAAGTCGCTGCTGAATTAAAGGGTAAATCAAAATGACGATGCAATGGTATGTCGTGCACGCTTACTCAGGTTTTGAGAACCACGTAAAGAAATCATTACGTGAACATGCTGAGCGTGCCGGAATGCAGGACAGTTTTGGTGAAATTCTCGTGCCGACAGAAGAAGTCGTTGAAATGCGCGAGGGCCAGAAACGCAAGAGCGAGCGCAAGTTTTTTCCAGGCTACGTGCTGGTAGAAATGGACATGAATGATCAGACCTGGCATCTGGTAAAAGACACACCAAAGGTGATGGGTTTTATCGGTGGCACGAGTGATCGCCCGGCTCCGATTACCGAATCTGAAGCAAATGCCATTCTGAATCGCATTCAGGAAGGTGTCGACAAACCGAAACCTAAAGTACTGTTCGAAGCAGGAGAAGTGGTTCGTGTTATCGATGGTCCTTTCAATGACTTCAACGGTGTCGTTGAAGAAGTCGACTATGAGAAGAACAAGCTCAAGGTCGCCGTACTGATTTTTGGTCGTTCTACCCCTGTTGAGCTTGAGTTCGGGCAGGTAGAGAAAGGCTGATTTAAACAAAAAATGGGGTCGGAGTCGTTTTATCGGGTTCGACTAATTGTGTAGTGTAGGCGTCGTTGATCAGAGCGACTCCGACCCCATTTTTTGATGTTATAACAGGGGAGCCAGGCCATTGCGTCTGGCGTTTGCACCCACTAAGGAGTCAATATTATGGCTAAGAAAGTCGAAGCTTATGTGAAGCTTCAAGTGCCTGCGAACCAGGCCAATCCGAGTCCACCTGTTGGTCCTGCTCTGGGTCAGCATGGTTTGAATATCATGGATTTCTGTAAAGCATTCAATGCACAGACACAGAACCTGGAACAGGGTATGCCTGTGCCAGTTGTTATTACTGTCTACAGCGACAAGAGCTTTACATTTATTACCAAAACCCCACCTGCATCTGTGCTGCTGAAGAAAGCGGCTGGCATCAAGAGTGGTAGCGCTGTGCCTAACCGCGACAAGGTTGGCAAGGTAACGCGCGCGCAGCTTGAAGAGATTGCAACTGTCAAAATGGCTGATCTAAATGCCAATGATATGGATGCGGCGGTACGTATTATTGCGGGTAGTGCTCGTAGTATGGGTATCGAAACAGAGGGGGCAGAATAATGGCCAAGTTATCTAAACGCTTTAAGGCGTGTAGTGAAAAGCTCGAAGCAGGTAAATTGTATGCTGTCGATGACGCATTGCAGTTATTGAAAGATATCCCTGCAGCCAAATTTGTTGAGTCTGTTGATGTCAGCATTAATCTTGGTGTCGACCCTCGTAAATCGGATCAGGTTGTACGTGGTTCTACGGTATTACCAAATGGCACGGGCAAGACCGTTCGTGTTGCTGTATTCACCGCAGGCGCCAATGTTGATAAGGCGAAAGCAGCGGGCGCAGACATTGTCGGTATGGAAGACCTGGCGGATGAAGTGAAAAAAGGCAATATGGACTTTGATGTGGTTATTGCTACACCTGATGCCATGCGTGTTGTCGGTACACTAGGTCAGATTCTTGGTCCACGTGGCCTGATGCCCAATCCAAAAGTAGGTACTGTTACGCCGGACGTAGAAACCGCAGTTAAAAATGCCAAGGCGGGTCAGGTACAGTTTCGTACAGATAAGGCTGGCATCATTCACTGCACTATCGGCAAGGTTAATTTCGATGTTGCGAAATTACGTGGCAACCTCGATGCATTGATTGCTGACCTGAACAAGGCTAAGCCTAGCAGTGCAAAAGGTATTTACATGAAGAAAGTGACTATCTCGACAACTATGGGCCCGGGTGTCCTGGTTGATAAGGCGTCACTGGAAGTTTAAGGAATTCGGAGCACTTAGGTGCTTCAAACAGACTTTGAGCCTCTCTTTATATAAGGGAGTGCGTCAAAGACCGTAGGTGTGTCGTCGATACGGAAGGTCGAACACTTAATATTTAGCCTACGCAGATGCGGATGCTCGGAACAGAATTTTCTGCTTACGGTCACCGCAGGTGGTGGAGAAGACATTTAGATGTCATCTCTGAAGTAGAAACATCAACGAAGTAGCGAAGGATAACTATAACGTTGGTAAGCGGGAGGTATACTCTTGTTAAATCTTGAAGAGAAAAAGGCGATTGTCGCCGACCTCAACGCTGTTGCAGCGAGTGCTCCGTCGGCAGTAGCCGCGGAATATCGTGGTTTGACGGTTTCAGAAATGACCGAATTACGCAGTAAAGCGCGTGAAGCGGGTGTGTTTCTGAAAGTGGTTAAAAACACATTAGCTCGCCGTGCGGTTGAAGGCACTGAATATGAGTGTCTGAAGGATTCACTTGTGGGTCCTATCATTCTGGCTTTTTCAAGTGAAGAGCCAGCAGCGGCTGCACGTGTTGTTAAGGACTTTAGCAAAGAACACGACAAACTGGTTGTGAAGGCGGCTGCTTTAGGTAGCACGCTGATGGAAGACATCGACAAGCTGGCGAAGATGCCAACACGCGATGAAGCTATCAGTATGCTGATGAGTGTAATGCAGGCACCGATCTCCAAACTTGTTCGTACTATTGCTGAGCCCAATAACAAAATGGTTCGCACTATTGCGGCCGTTCGTGACAGCAAGTCAGCGTAATTTTTTTAGATTTCCCGAATGCGGGACCGTAAATTTTAGGAGTATTTAAAATGGCAGTTTCAAAAGATGATGTATTAGAAGCTATCTCTAACATGACCGTTGTTGAAGTCGTTGATCTGATCGAAGCAATGGAAGAAAAGTTTGGCGTATCTGCAGCAGCACCTGTTGCGATGGCAGCAGCAGCACCTGCTGATGGTGGTGCAGCAGCGGCTGAGAAAGATGAGTTTGACGTAGTCATGAGCAGTTTCGGCGACAACAAGGTTTCTGTTATTAAGGCTGTTCGTGCGTTAACTGGTCTGGGTCTGAAGGAAGCGAAAGATATGGTTGAAGGTACACCTTCAAAGATCAAAGAAGGCGCTACGAAAGACGAAGCCGAAGAAGCCAAGAAAGCACTGGAAGAAGCTGGCGCAACTGTCGAACTCAAATAACGAGTTTGACGTTACTGTCAGAAAAAATGGCTTTGCAGTTGCAGGTCGGTGGTTTTGCCACCGGCCTCACTGTGCTTATGTTTTGTAAGGCGCAATTCAGCGCCAGAATGTTTGACTGAGTTGAGGACACCCGATGGCATACTCGTTCACTGAAAAGAAGCGTATTCGTAACAATTTTGGTAAACGCTCAAGTATTCTCGAAGTACCGTACTTACTTGCAACCCAGGTAAATTCGTATCGTTCGTTTTTACAGGCCGATGCACCTGAGGATGATCGTAAAGATCAGGGACTGCATGCTGCATTTAACTCAGTATTCCCGATTGTTAGTTACTCAGGTAGTGCTGCACTAGAGTTTGTTAGCTACCGCCTGGGTACTCCCGTATTTGACGTAAAAGAATGTCAAATGCGCGGCGTTACTTATGCTGCGCCATTGCGCGTCAAGGTTCGCCTGGTTATTTATGACAAGGATTCAACGGCTGATCCAAAGCCTGTTAAAGACGTAAAAGAACAGGAAGTCTACATGGGTGAAATTCCGCTCATGACGGACAATGGTACTTTCGTTATTAATGGTACCGAGCGTGTCATCGTTTCACAGTTGCATCGCTCACCTGGTGTGTTCTTTGATCATGATAAAGGCAAGACACATTCATCAGGTAAGCTGCTGTTCTCTGCGCGTGTGATTCCCTACCGTGGTTCATGGCTGGATTTTGAGTTCGATCCTAAAGACTGTGTCTTTGTGCGTATCGATCGCCGCCGTAAATTACCGGTAACTATTCTGTTACGTGCACTGGGTTATTCATCAGAAGAAATTCTGGCAATGTATTTTGATACCGATACATTCCATTTTAATAAGAACGATATTGTCCTTGATCTCGTACCTGAACGGCTACGTGGCGAAACCGCCATGTTCGACATCAAGATCAAGAGCAAGGTACTTGTAGAGCAAGGTCGACGTGTGACTGCACGCCATATTCGTGAACTCGATAATGCAGGCATCACCAGTCTAAAAGTCACCGATGAATTCATTATTGGTAAAGTCATTGCGAATGACATTATTGATACCGAAACAGGTGAAATTCTGTTTCCGGCCAATACCGAAATCACCGATGAAGTGCTTGAGAAACTGACTGAGCTAAAAACGCAGGATCTCAAGACGCTGTATACCAACGACCTCGATCACGGTCCATTTATCTCGGATACACTGCGTATTGATCCTGCCAATAATGAGCTGGAAGCCCAGGTGGAAATCTATCGCATGATGCGTCCAGGTGAGCCGCCAACAAAGGATGCTGCACAGAGCCTGTTCAACAACCTGTTTTTTAATACAGAACGTTATGACCTGTCGGCCGTTGGTCGCATGAAGTTTAATCGTCGTGTCGGTCGCGATACCTCTGAAGGCGCAGGTACATTATCACGTGAAGATATTACTGACGTATTAAAGGTATTGCTCGATATACGTAATGGTAACGGTGTTGTCGATGATATCGATCATCTTGGTAATCGCCGTATTCGCTCTGTTGGTGAAATGGCTGAAAACCAGTTCCGTGTAGGCCTGGTGCGTGTTGAGCGTGCAGTGAAAGAACGCCTGACACTTGCAGAGAGTGAAGGCCTGATGCCGCAGGATATGATCAATGCCAAGCCTGTTTCTGCTGTTATCAAAGAATTCTTTGGTTCAAGTCAGCTATCACAGTTTATGGATCAGAATAATCCACTTTCTGAAGTAACGCATAAACGTCGTATCTCGGCACTTGGCCCAGGTGGTCTGACGCGTGAGCGTGCAGGCTTTGAAGTACGTGACGTGCATCCAACACATTACGGTCGTGTTTGCCCAATTGAAACACCTGAAGGTCCAAACATTGGCCTGATTAACTCATTGGCGTGCTATGCGCGCACCAATGACTATGGTTTTCTGGAGACACCGTATCGTAAAGTTGTCGATGGTAAAGTGACAGATGAAATTGATTATCTGTCAGCGATTGAAGAAGGTCACTTTGTCATTGCACAGGCTAATGCCAACATGGATGACAAGGGTAAGCTTATCGATGATATGGTTACCTGTCGTCACCTGAATGAATTCACCATGATGACATCTGACAAAGTCCAATATATGGATGTCTCGCCAAAACAGATTGTTTCGATTGCGGCAGCAATTATTCCGTTCCTCGAACATGATGACGCCAACCGCGCATTGATGGGTTCCAACATGCAACGTCAGGCGGTACCGACCCTGCGTGCTGAAAAGCCACTTGTTGGTACTGGTATGGAACGTACAGTCGCCGTTGACTCAGGTGTTACCGTTGTCGCTAAACGCGGTGGTGTACTCGACTCGGTTGATGCGGGTCGTCTCGTGGTACGTGTTAATGACGACGAAACGATTGCCGGTGAACCAGGTGTCGATATTTACAACCTGACCAAATACCAGCGTTCTAACCAGAACACCTGTATTAATCAGCGCCCACTGGTGAAGATCGGTGACAAGATTGCTCGAGGTGATGTACTGGCCGATGGCCCAAGTACTGATATGGGCGAGCTGGCACTGGGACAGAATTTACTCGTCGCGTTTATGCCCTGGAATGGTTACAACTTCGAGGATTCCATCCTTATATCTGAACGCATTGCTCACGAAGATCGTTACACTACGATTCATATCGAAGAGCTGACCTGTGTTGCTCGCGATACCAAGTTAGGCCCAGAAGAAATCACTGGTGACATTCCTAACGTCAGTGAAGCAGCCCTTTCCAAGCTGGACGAATCAGGCATTGTTTACATCGGTGCTGAAGTTAAGCCTGGCGATATTCTTGTAGGTAAAGTCACACCTAAGGGTGAAACTCAGCTGACACCAGAAGAGAAACTGCTGCGTGCTATCTTCGGTGAGAAAGCATCGGACGTGAAAGATAATTCACTGCGCGTATCATCAAGTGCCTATGGTACTGTGATTGATGTGCAGGTCTACACGCGCGATGGTGTTGAGAAAGATGCTCGTGCACTGCAGATTGAACAGTCTGAACTCGATAAGGTACGTAAAGATCTCAATGATCAGCTGCGTATTCTTGAAGAGGATAACTATCAGCGTATTGAGAAACTACTGACTGGTAAGGCGGCTGACGGTGGCCCTGATGGTCTAACTGCGGGTAGCAAGATTACTAAAGCCTATCTGACAGAACTGCCGCGTGACAAGTGGTTTGATATTCGTCTGAGTAACGAATCTGCGAATGCGCAACTTGAAGCACTCGCAGATCAGTTAAAGCGTCAGCGTGAAGACTTTGATAAGTTCTTCGAAGAAAAACGTGAAAAACTGACATCAGGTGATGACCTGGCGCCGGGCGTGCTGAAGATGGTCAAGGTTTACATGGCGGTGAAACGTCGCATTCAGCCGGGTGACAAGATGGCGGGTCGTCACGGTAACAAGGGTGTGATCTCACAGATTGTACCGGTTGAAGATATGCCATATCTGGATGATGGCACGCCGGTTGATATCGTACTCAACCCTCTTGGCGTACCTTCGCGTATGAATATCGGTCAGGTACTCGAGACCCATCTTGGCTGGGCAGCGAAAGGGCTTGGTCATCGCATTCGTGAGATGCTGGAAGCACAGGCTGAAATCGGCAAACTGCGAGAATACCTCGGCAAGATTTATAACTCCAGCGGTGAAAAGGTTGACCTCGATTCTCTGAATGATGATGAGATCATGGAGCTCGCTGGTAATCTGCGCGGAGGTGTACCCATGGCGACTCCGGTATTCGATGGTGCTACTGAAGAAGAAATTCGTGAGATGTTCCGTCTTGCAGAATTACCAGAAACGGGTCAGGCACAGCTGCGTAATGGCCGTAGTGGTGAGAAGTTCGAACGTGAAGTCACGGTTGGCTACATGTACATGTTGAAACTCAACCATCTGGTTGATGACAAGATGCATGCTCGTTCAACTGGTCCATACAGTCTGGTGACACAGCAGCCACTGGGTGGTAAAGCTCAGTTCGGTGGTCAGCGTTTCGGTGAGATGGAAGTCTGGGCGCTGGAAGCATACGGTGCAGCTTATACACTGCAAGAAATGCTGACAGTTAAATCGGATGATGTCTCCGGACGAACCAAGATGTACAAGAACATTGTTGATGGTAACCATACGATCGTGGCAGGTATGCCTGAATCCTTTAATGTATTGATGAAGGAAATACGATCACTGGCAATCGACATTGAACTGGATCACAACTGATTTAGCGATTGTAAAAAAGATAACGGCTTAGAGCAGTAACCACCTCGGTCTTAAAAAGGCAGGAGACGAAATGAAAGATTTATTAAATCTTCTTAAACAGCAGGGTCAATCAGAGACGTTTGATGCGATCAAAATTGGTCTGGCATCACCTGATAAAATTCGTTCATGGTCATTCGGTGAAGTGAAGAAACCGGAAACCATTAACTATCGTACGTTCAAACCTGAACGTGATGGGCTTTTCTGTGCCAAGATCTTTGGGCCAGTAAAAGATTACGAATGCCTGTGTGGAAAATACAAACGTCTCAAGCATCGTGGTGTGATTTGTGAGAAATGTGGTGTTGAAGTCACCCTTGCCAAGGTGCGTCGTGAACGCATGGGCCATATTGAACTCGCTAGTCCAGTTGCTCATATCTGGTATCTGAAATCACTGCCATCACGCATGGGTCTGTTATTAGATATGACACTGCGTGATATCGAGCGTGTACTGTATTTTGAAGCCTTTGTCGTTATTGACCCTGGCATGACGACGCTTGAGCGCGGCCAATTATTAAGTGATGAAGCCTATCTTAATGCTATCGAAGAAAATGGTGATGAGTTTGAAGCCAAGATGGGGGCTGAAGCCGTCTTTCATCTGCTAAAAACAATAGATCTTGAAAAAGAAATCGCCACCTTGCGTGAAGAGTTGCCTAAGACTAACTCTGAAACCAAGATTAAGAAATTTACTAAACGCCTTAAACTAATGGAATCATTCCTGAGTTCAGGAAATAAGCCAGAATGGATGGTGATGACGGTACTGCCTGTCCTACCACCAGAACTGCGTCCATTGGTTCCGCTAGATGGTGGTCGTTTCGCAACGTCAGATCTGAATGACCTTTATCGTCGTGTGATTAACCGTAATAATCGTCTAAAACGTCTGATGGATCTGAATGCACCAGATATTATTGCGCGTAACGAAAAGCGTATGTTGCAGGAATCTGTCGATGCACTGTTAGATAACGGCCGTCGTGGTAAGGCTATCACAGGCACAAACAAACGTGCGCTGAAATCACTTGCTGACATGATTAAAGGTAAGCAGGGTCGTTTCCGTCAAAACCTGCTCGGTAAACGCGTTGATTACTCAGGCCGTTCCGTGATCGTGGTTGGTCCAACGCTGAAACTGCATCAGTGTGGTCTGCCGAAGAAGATGGCGCTCGAATTATTCAAACCTTATATCTTTAGCAAACTGGAACGTCGTGGACTAGCAACAACGATTAAAGCTGCGAAGAAGATGGTTGAGCGTGAAGGTCCAGAAGTCTGGGATATCCTCGCTGAAGTGATTCGCGAACATCCTGTTATGTTGAACCGCGCACCAACACTGCATCGTCTTGGTATTCAGGCATTTGAGCCTGTACTGATTGAAGGTAAGGCAATCCAGTTACACCCACTTGTATGTACAGCCTACAACGCTGACTTTGACGGTGACCAGATGGCGGTTCACGTACCATTGTCACTGGAAGCACAGCTTGAAGCACGTGCACTGATGATGTCTACCAACAATATTTTGTCACCAGCGAATGGTGAGCCTATCATCGTTCCTACACAGGACGTTGTATTGGGTATTTATTACATGACCCGTGAGCGTGTGAATGCCAAGGGCGAAGGCATGATGTTTGCGACGGTTGAAGAAGTTGAACGCGCCTACGCCAACGAGCTGGTTGAGCTTCACACTCGTATTACCGTACGTGTTAAAGAAGTCGTTACCGATGAAAACGGTGAACGCCATACTCAGGCGCGTCGTGTTGAAACAACAGTTGGTCGTTCATTATTGTCTGAAATTTTACCTCCTGGTCTTTCATTTGATCTGGTGAACAACACCATGGGTAAGAAGCAGATCTCGAACCTGGTCAACGAGTGTTATCGTAACGTTGGTCTGAAAGAAACGGTTATCTTTGCTGATCAGCTGATGTATACCGGCTTCACATATGCGACACGTTCAGCAGTATCTTTTGGTGCTAATGACATGGTCATTCCACACGAAAAATACAGCATCCTTGAGAAGGCAGAGACAGAAGTTAAGGAAATTGAAAAACAGTACACCTCTGGTCTGTTAACCAATGGTGAACGTTATAATAAAGTTGTTGATATCTGGTCGCATACTAATGATCAGGTAGCTAAAGCGATGATGGACAAACTCGGTGCTGAAACCGTGATTGATTCCAAGGGCAATGAAGTTAAACAGGACTCATTCAACTCGGTTTATATGATGGCTGATTCAGGTGCTCGTGGTAGTGCCGCACAGATTCGTCAGCTTGCTGGTATGCGTGGTCTGATGGCGAAACCAGATGGCTCCATTATTGAAACGCCAATTACGGCGAACTTCCGTGAAGGTCTCGACGTATTGCAGTACTTCATCTCAACCCATGGTGCTCGTAAAGGTCTTGCTGATACGGCATTAAAGACAGCCAACTCAGGTTACCTGACACGTCGTCTGGTTGATGTGGCACAGGATCTGGTTGTTACCGAAGAAGACTGTGGTACTTCAGAAGGCTTAGTGATGACCCCAATCATTGAGGGTGGTGACGTTGTTGAGCCATTGCGTGAACGTATTCTCGGTCGTACGGTTGCTGAAGATGTAGTAGCACAGGATGGCAGTATCATTGCACCACGCGGTACGCTGTTCGATGAAGCCTGGGTCAACAAACTTGAAAGCCTTGGTGTAGATCAGGTTGTGGTGCGTTCGGGTATCACCTGTGATACGCGTTATGGCATCTGCGCAAAATGTTATGGTCGTGATCTGGCTCGTGGTCATCAGGTAAATGTTGGTGAGGCTGTAGGTGTTATTGCTGCACAGTCAATCGGTGAGCCTGGTACACAGCTGACCATGCGTACCTTCCATATTGGTGGTGCCGCTTCACGTTCTGCATCAGTCAGTAACATTCAGGTGAAATCTGCTGGTACTGCAAGATTACATAACATCAAGACCGTCACTAATAGCTCGGCTAACTTTGTTGCCGTGTCTCGTTCTGGTGAGTTTACCGTGCAGGACGAGCAGGGTCGTGAGCGTGAACGTTACAAGATCCCTTACGGTGCGGTTATTACCGCTGCCGATGGTGATGCGATTGAGGCTGGCCAGATTGTTGCAACCTGGGATCCACATACCCATCCAATCGTTACTGAGGTGGAAGGTATCGTTAAATTCTCAGAATTTGTCGATGGCATGACTGTTAATACCGAAACAGACGAGATTACTGGTCTGACCAGCCTGGTTGTGACTGACGCGAAGCAGCGCGGTTCAGCCGGTAAGGATCTGCGTCCAATGGTTAAGCTGATGGACGATGACGGCAATGACTTGAATATTGCCGGCACGGACTTCCCAGCACATTACTTCCTGCCGGGTGGAGCGATTGTCGGTATTGAAGACGGTAGCCGAGTTGCGGTTGGTGATGTTGTTGCTCGTATTCCCCAGGAATCATCGAAAACTCGAGATATTACTGGTGGTCTACCACGTGTGGCCGACCTGTTCGAGGCGCGCAAACCAAAAGAGCCGGCGATTATGGCCGAAATCTCGGGTACCATCAGCTACGGTAAGGAAGCCAAGAGTAAGCAAACGATTACTATTACTGATAACGATGGCACGACCCATGACGAAGCCATACCAAAATGGCGCCATATTAATGTGTTCGAAGGTGAGCACGTTGAGAAGGGTGAAGTCATTGTTGATGGTCCGCCTGCGCCGCATGATATCCTCAGATTACAAGGAGTTAGCGCGCTTGCTAACTATATTGTCAACGAGGTCCAGGAAGTTTACCGTCTGCAGGGTGTGAAAATTAACGATAAGCACATCGAGATCATCGTGCGTCAGATGATGCGTAAGGCTGAAATTACCAGCTCAGGCGATACAAAATTCCTTAAAGGTGAACAACTTGAGCGTGCTCATGTGCTTGATGAAAATGAGCAGGTTGAAGCAGATGGCGCTACACCCGCGTCGTTTGTTCCTGTTCTACTGGGTATCACCAAGGCATCATTGGCTACCGATTCATTTATTTCGGCGGCGTCCTTCCAGGAAACAACCCGTGTACTCACGGAGGCCTCTGTCAGAGGCATGCGTGATGAACTTCGTGGCCTGAAGGAAAATGTCATCGTTGGTCGCCTGATTCCGGCTGGTACGGGTCTCAAGTACCATGAAGAACGTAATACCCAGCAGGAAGAAGTGCCTCAGGAATCGACCGCTGTGGACATCGAGGCAGCACTAGAAAGCGCATTGGCGGCTGAAGTGGCCGATTCTGCCGGTGATAGTGACGCGGAAACACCCGCAGCCGAGTAGATCCTTCATTTTGTGCCACTTTCAGGCAAAATTGCTTGACAGTGGCACAAGCTCCCCCTAAAATTCCGCTTCTCTTGAGGGCAGGTCGAAAAAAAAGGCCATACCGCCCTTAAAAACGTAGAGATTTCCAAGTAAGCGTTCGGTGCTAAACCGAACGCTTACGTTTGTTTAGGGCTGGAGAATTTATGACTACAATCAATCAGTTGGTACGCAAGCGACGTGCACGGGCAGAGCGTAAAAGTAACGTTCCCGCGCTCGATAGCTGTCCACAACGTCGTGGTGTCTGTACCCGTGTCTACACAACTACCCCGAAAAAGCCAAACTCGGCCTTACGTAAGGTCGCACGTGTGCGCCTGACCAACGGTCAGGAAGTGACCACCTACATCGGTGGTGAGGGTCATAACCTCCAGGAACATAGTGTCATCCTGATTCGTGGCGGTCGTGTGAAGGATCTCCCGGGTGTGCGTTATCACACCGTCCGCGGAACATTAGATACCTCTGGCGTTTCAGAACGACGTCAGGGCCGATCAAAATACGGCGCCAAGCGCCCGAAAGGTTAATAGAGAGCCTCCGTTATGCCTAGAAGAAGAGAAGTTCCCAAACGTATTATTTTGCCAGATCCCAAGTATGGGGATGAGACACTGGCGAAGTTCGTTAACATCATCATGCAAAGTGGCAAAAAGTCAGTTGCAGAGAGCATTGTCTATGGTGCACTCGATACCGTCGCAGAGCGTAGCAATGGCGACGCGATGGAAGTTTTTACCAAGGCACTCGATAACATTCGCCCAGCAGTAGAGGTGAAATCACGTCGTGTCGGTGGTGCTACGTATCAGGTTCCCGTTGAAGTGAAACCTCATCGCCGTACAGCCCTGGCGATGCGCTGGTTAACAGAATCTGCCCGTAAGCGCGGCGAAAAATCCATGGGAATGCGCCTGGCCGGTGAAATCATGGATGCCTGTGAAAATAAAGGTTCAGCAGTGAAGAAACGTGAAGAAACGCACCGTATGGCAGAAGCCAACAAAGCGTTCTCGCATTACCGCTGGTAAGTATATATAAAGGTATTGACTGAAGTGGCTCGTAAAACACCAATAGAACGCTACCGTAATATCGGCATCATGGCTCACATTGATGCTGGTAAGACGACGACGACTGAGCGCGTTCTTTTCTATACAGGTGTTTCTCACAAGATTGGTGAGGTGCATGACGGTGCTGCGACAATGGACTGGATGGAGCAGGAGCAGGAACGTGGTATCACTATCACATCAGCTGCAACCACCTGTTTCTGGAAAGGCATGGATCAGCAGTTTGACGAACATCGCGTCAATATCATTGATACTCCTGGGCACGTTGATTTCACTATTGAAGTAGAACGTTCGTTGCGTGTTCTTGATGGCGCCTGTGCCGTATTCTGTGCTGTTGGTGGTGTTGAGCCACAGTCTGAAACAGTGTGGCGTCAGGCAAACAAATATCACGTGCCACGTATGGCCTTCGTTAACAAGATGGACCGTGCCGGTGCAAACTTCCTGCGAGTCGTAGAGCAGATTCGTGAACGTCTGGGTTCAAACCCCGTACCTATTCAGCTTGCTATTGGCGCTGAAGAAAATTTCAAAGGTATTGTCGATCTGATTCGCATGAAAGCGATTTACTGGAATGAAGACGACAAGGGTATGACTTACGATGCCCAGGACATTCCCACTGACATGCAGGAACTGGCCACAGAATGGCGTGAAAAAATGCTTGAAAGTGCTGCCGAAGCCAATGAAGCGTTAATGGAAAAATATCTCGAAGCCGGTGACCTGTCTGAAGAAGACATTATTGCTGGTTTGCGCGTACAAACACTAAATAATGAAATTGTACCTTGTCTGTGTGGTTCGGCATTTAAGAACAAGGGTGTGCAGGCAATGCTGGATGCGGTGATTAATTTCATGCCATCACCCATTGATGTCCCAGCGATTAGCGGTATTCTTGATGACAAGAACGAAACCGAAGCCACTCGTAAATCTGACGACAACGAACCTTTCGCTGCTCTGGCATTCAAAATTGCAACTGACCCATTCGTAGGTAACTTAACTTTCTTCCGTGTTTATTCTGGTGTCATGAACTCGGGCGATACTGTGTATAACTCAGTTAAAGGCAAGAAAGAACGCATCGGTCGAATCCTGCAAATGCATTCAAATTCTCGTGAAGAGATTAAAGAAGTCCGTGCGGGCGATATTGCTGCTGCAGTAGGTCTCAAACTGGTCACTACTGGTGACACACTCTGCGCCCCGAGCGATGTTATTACACTTGAGCGCATGGAATTCCCGGAACCTGTTATTTCTGTTGCGGTAGAACCGAAGACCAAAGCTGATCAGGAAAAAATGGGCGTTGCGCTGGGCAAGCTGGCTCAGGAAGATCCTTCTTTCCGCGTACATACTGATGAAGAGTCAGGCCAGACCATTATCTCCGGTATGGGCGAATTACACCTCGACATTATTGTTGACCGTATGAAACGTGAATTCAGTGTTGAAGCCAACGTGGGTAAACCACAGGTGGCTTATCGCGAAACGATTCGCAGCACTGTAGAGCAGGAAGGCAAGTTTGTACGTCAGTCAGGCGGTCGTGGTCAGTATGGTCATGTTTACCTGCGCATCGAACCTAAGAAAGCTGGTGAAGGCTATGAGTTCGTTAATGACATTGTTGGTGGCACAGTGCCGAAAGAATTTATCCCTGCCGTAGACAAAGGCGTGCAGGATCAGATGGGAAATGGCGTGCTTGCAGGCTATCCCGTCGAAGATGTCAAAGTAACCTTGTACGATGGTTCGTACCATGACGTTGATTCAAATGAAACAGCATTTAAAGTAGCGGGTTCCATGGCCTTTCGCGAAGGTGCCCTGAAAGCTAATCCTGTTTTGCTTGAGCCCATCATGAAAGTCGAAGTGGTTACCCCAGAAGATTATATGGGTGATGTGATGGGCGATCTGAATCGTCGTCGTGGTTTACCACAGGGTATGGATGATGCGCCAAGTGGCAAGATTATTCGTGCAGAAGTGCCACTGGCAGAAATGTTTGGATACGCGACAGATTTGCGCTCAGCAACCCAGGGTCGCGCGACCTACAGCATGGAATTTGAGAAATATTCTCATGCACCGGAAAGTATTACAGAAAACGTTATTAAGAAAGCATCTTAACGATTAACAATATTTGATTAACATAGATAAGAGGTAGCAGCCGTGTCTAAGGAAAAATTTGAGAGAACCAAACCGCATGTCAACGTTGGCACGATTGGACACGTTGACCATGGCAAGACGACTTTGACAGCGGCTATCACGAAGGTGATGGCGGAAG
>Ga0316207_10003208_pt1 | contig 15531 bp, 14 predicted proteins | sample 6weekpyrite_MG_FD_204943 | JGI IMG/M metagenome (GOLD analysis project Ga0316207, IMG submission 204943) | Microbial mat bacterial communities from mineral coupon in-situ incubated in ocean water Damariscotta River, Maine, United States -... | ecosystem: Environmental > Aquatic > Marine >... | reverse complement strand
CTGATATCACCCAAATTGCCGATCGGTGTCGCCACCACGTACAATGCGCCACTAATAATTGACACTGACAACCCCCAACGACTTAGTTATAGTAATAACCAGCAACAGTAAGCGACTTTTATGTCGATAATTGACTGCCAATCACTGGTGACTCTGACTGCAGACTTTTAAAGTCGAGTCACCATTGGCGCTCATTTTAACAGAGCCCGCACCTCATCGGGCACAGGAATCCAGTCTCAAACAATGACCACCCGCTCTCACTGTTTTCGAACCCTTGCTGCATCCATCGTTTTCGTTACCGCCATCATTGGTTGTTCGACCACACCAGATGATAGTCGCCAACATGATACCGCAGCGCTGATAAAATTCGCTGAAAATGCAGTACAGGAAGGCTATTACGAGGCCGCGGGCAACGCCTATAAACAACTCGCTCTGATCGCCCCTGCCGAGACGCGCGCCGACTTTCAGATGAAAGCAGCCAGCATGCTACTCAAAGGCAATTATATTGCTCAGGCAAAACGCACATTACAGGCCATCAGCCGCGACGGCCTTAGCCCAGCACAACAACTGGATATCAACCTGCTTGCTGCACGCATTGCACTGGCCGAGTCAAACCCTGCTACGGCGCTTGAAGCGCTCCAGCAAGCACCGTCGCCACTCACCAGCAACGAACAACGCGCCCTCTACCATATGCTGCGCGCGCAGGCCTATAGCCGAGCCGGAAACCTGATCGAAGCGGTGCGCGAATACATTCAGCGGGAACCCTACCTCGTTGCGCCAATCGACGCGCCGCCCATTCCCATCAGCGAGATTGAAGACAACCAACTGCTCATCTGGCAGTCATTAATGATGCTGTCAGAGGAAATGCTGCAACAACTACGCATCGATCCGCCACCCGACTCACTCAGTGGCTGGCTGGAACTCGCCCTGCTCGCCAAAAGCACCCAGCACGAAGTGCCGATCAGCGGCGCGGCACTGAACAACACGCTGACCACCTGGCACCAGAATTATCCGAACATTAAGGTCTCAGAAAATATCCTCGCCTCGATCAATGCCTGGCGCAGTGGCGCACTGACTCATCCCGAGAGAATCGCACTACTACTACCGATGAGCGGCAACTTTGCCGGTCCCGCCGAAATTATTCGTGATGGTTTTTTTGCCGCCCACTTCAACAAAAAAACCAACCAGACTCCCCCTTCCATCCGCCTTTACGACACCACTGCCAACGGGCGCAGCGCCATTGAGCAGTACCAGCAGGCGATCGATGATGGTGCCGACTTTATTGTCGGGCCACTCAACAAAGCCAATGTCGAGCACCTGATCAATGAAGGTGATGCCGCCGTCCCTACTCTGACCCTTAACTACAGTGCTAACCCTGAAGCATTCACTGAAAACCTCTATCAGTTTGGCCTCGCACCTGAAGATGAGGCGCGCCAGCTGGCGGAACGTGCCTGGCTCGACGGCTACAATCAGGCACTCGCTATTGTGCCGGAAGGTGAATGGGGGGCGCGTATCCTGCGCGCCTTTAACGAGAGCTGGGAGACGCTTAACGGTACCATGGCAGAACAGCAGACCTACGCCTCGAGTAAAAATGACTTTTCAGAACCACTGCGTAATCTGCTTAATATTGACGAAAGCCAACGCCGTAAAAAGGAGCTGCAGCAGCTGCTCGGTACCCAGCTAAAGTTTGAACCGCGTCGCCGCCAGGATGCCGACTTTATCTTGATGGTCGCCTTTCCACGCCAGGCGAGGCTGATCAAACCACAACTCAAGTTTCATTACGCAGGTGATTTACCCGTCTACGCCACCTCACACCTCTATTCTGGCCACCTCGACAAAGAAGCAAACCGAGACCTGGACCAAATCACCTTCTGCGACATTCCATGGGTGCTTAGCCGCAACCGTGAAGAGAACGAGCTGAACCAGCGCATCCAGCAACTTTGGCCAGAAAAAAATAATCAATACACCCGCTTTTATGCAATGGGGATCGACGCCTACAACCTGATTCCACAGGTCAGACACATGGCGACATTCCGCTATGAGCGCTACCGCGGCGAAACAGGTACGCTAAGCTTGGACGAATCTAATCGAATTTTCCGGCAGTTGCCGTGGGCACGCTTCAAACGAGGCGTCGCGCGGCCCCTCTAACGCGAATCAAATCAAGGCCACGCCACGGACGGCATCATGGGCAAAACACAAACCAGCGGCGACGCGGCCGAGACAATCGCGCTTAACTACCTGCAGCAACAGGGCCTCACACTCATCACACGCAACTACCGCTGCCGACGCGGTGAAATCGACCTGATCATGCAGCACCGCGACAGCATCGTCTTCATCGAAGTACGCTATCGTCGTAACCAGCATTTTGGCGGCGCACACGCCAGCGTCAATCGGCGTAAACAAGACAAGCTAATCGTGAGTGCGTTACACTATTTGCAGGAAAACCGACAAGCGGCCAGACAACCAGCCCGTTTTGATGTGATTGCCATCCATTCTGAGGCGCAGGCAACCACACCATCGGACAATATCCAATGGATACAGGACGCTTTTCAGGCCCAACATTAGCCAGCAGACGATAATTTAAGAGACAGCACCGCCCTTATGGATCACGCCACACGTATTAAACGCATCTTTAATGACAGCGTTGAAACCAAGCTACAGTCAGCAGAAGTACTCTCACAACCGATCGTAACCGCGACGGATGTTTTAACTGCCTGCCTGCTCAACGAAGGAAAAATACTCGCCTGTGGTAATGGCGGCTCAGCAGCCGATGCGCAGCATTTCTCATCCGAACTGCTTAATCGCTTCGAGATGGAACGCCCCGGTCTGCCCTGTATTGCGCTTACTACTGATTCCTCGACCATCACCTCAATCGCTAACGACTACTCATTCAGCGAAATCTTCTCTAAACAGACCCGCGCACTGGGGCAACCCGGCGATGTCCTGCTGGGCATTTCCACCAGCGGCAATTCAGAAAATGTTGTCAATGCCATCCATGCCGCGCACGAACGTGAAATGAACGTGATCGCCTTTACCGGCCGAGACGGTGGCGAAATCGCTAAAATTCTGCATGAACACGACATCGAAATCCGTGTGCCGGCTGACAGTACCGCGCGCATTCAGGAGGTTCACCTGCTGACCATTCACTGCCTTTGCGACCTGATCGACTACCAGCTACTGGGACAGGAGAATTGATTGTGAAGAGACTCGTCACTGCCACCCTTGCAAGCCTGCTCATTGTCACATCGCTACAGGGCTGCGCACCAGTCCTTGTGGCAGGTGCTGCCACTGGCGCACTCGTGGCCCACGACCGCCGCTCTGCGGGCACCATACTGGATGATCAGACCAGCGAGCGTAAAATCAATAGCGCAATCCAGCAAGATACTAAATTGATGAAAAATTCGCGCATCAAAGCCACTGTATTTAACGGCGTAGCACTGCTTGTCGGACAGGTACCCAGTGAACAACATCGCAAACGCGCCGCCGCTCACGCACGCCAGAATATGAAGGTAAAGCAGGTCAACAACGAAATAAAAATTACCGAGGCGATTGGTCTAAAGGTACAAAATAATGACATCGCCCTCACCTTTAAAGCCAAAAGCTCACTACTAAGCACCAAAGGGGTCAGCAGCACTTACGTTAAGGTGATTAGTGAACGCGGCGTGGTCTACCTGATGGGACTGGTGACGCGCGAAGAAGGCAATGCTGCCGCCAAAACCGTGCAACATGTGAAAGGCGTACAGGGCATCGTAAAAGTTTTTGAATACATTGAACCTTAACCAGCGATGACACCTCAGTTACTAGCGTCATTGCGCGCGATCGTCGGCGATAAAAACCTGCTACACGACCCCGCAGACTGTTTGCCATACGGCTACGACAACAGTCGCCGTGAGGCGCTACCTGAAGCGGTGATTTTCCCGCAGGATCATGATCAAACCGTCAAGATCGTACAATTCTGCAACCAACATAAAATAGCGCTTACCGCGCGCGGTAAAGGCACCGGCACTACTGGCGCGACCGTGCCGTTATTCGGCGGCGTAGTGCTATCGTTTGAATGCATGCGCGAGGTCATCAAGATTGACCCCGCCAACCGCGTAATGGTGGTGACCCCCGGCGTCACCAACCAGGAGATTCAAAAGGCGGCAGGCGAACACGGCTTCTTCTGGCCGCCCGACCCCACCAGTGCGGCGGTCTGTACCGTTGGCGGCAATCTCGCGTACAACGCCTCCGGGCCACGCGCAGTCAAATATGGCACACCACGCGAAAACACTCTCGGACTACGTGCGATCACTGGTGATGGGCGTGAGATCCGCTGCGGTGTCTACACGACCAAAGGGGTGGTCGGTTATGACCTCACACGCCTGTTGATTGGCTCCGAAGGAACACTCGCCATCATCACCGAAGCCACGCTAAAACTGACACCACTGCCCGAGGCCAAGCACACCCTGCAAGCGATCTACGCGACTATTGATGACGCCGCACACGCGGTCTCCGCCATCATGGCGCAAGCGGTTGTACCCTGTGCACTAGAGTTTATCGACGGCACTGCGATTGAGATGATCCGTAACTATTCAAAGTCCGACCTGCCCAAAGGGGCCGGCGCGATGTTAATGATTGAAGTCGACGGCCTTAGCGCCAGTCTCGACGAAGCGGTTGAAAAGGTCAGCGATGCCGCGCGTAACGACGGCCTGATTAAGCTGATCGCAGCCACCAACAAAGAAGAGATTCAGGCCTTATGGAATACGCGCAAAGCACTCTCACCGGCACTGCGTAATGTCGCGCCCAAGAAGATCAATGAAGATATTGTGGTACCGGTTTCACACCTGCCGGAACTGACACGCGGCCTGCAACAGCTATCGAAACAGTACAACATTCCGATCGTCAATTTCGGCCACGCCGGTAACGGCAATCTACACACCAACCTACTACTTGATCCCGATGACCCACAGCAGATGCGCAACGCAGATGCATGCCTTGATGCGGTCTTTAATCTGGTATTAAAACTCAACGGCACCATCTCCGGCGAACATGGCGTTGGCATCGTCAAGCGCGAGTTTGTCGCGCGTGAAATTGATGAAGTAACACTGGGTTTAATGCGTCAAATTAAACAGCAGTTTGACCCTAATGGAATTCTTAATGCGGGCAAGACACTGCCTGACGCTGAGGCATCATAGCTGTTCAACCTCATACCCCTTAGCCTGTAATAGCTTAATCATTCCCGCCTCGCCACCAAGGTGGCCTGCACCCACTACTACAAAACAGTGACAACCCTTTATTAACATCTCATCTACTTTCTTTGCCATCGTAATGTTTCGATCAGTATTCAACAGCCGATTAAGCTCGTCACTCTTTAAGCCTTCATCCACAAATAGCCGATTCAATGCCAACACATCACCGCTCTGCCACGCCTTCAACATCCTATCAAAATAGGCATCAGCGACTGCCACATCTTTAAGCGTCTGCTTTAGCATCGCGATTTGAATCTTCTGAGGCAAGCCACTGAGCAGTGCCAACTGCTGCTGCACCGACTCCAGCTCACGGATGGGTTTGTGCTGCGCCTTTGCCATTTCTAAAAAGTGCCGATCGATCCCCAGCGACTCATCAAGGCCGATACCATTCAAGGCCATCGCAGTGAGCGTCATCGAGGCAAACCATGGCTTCATCCCTTCCAGCATCGAAACAGAGATACCCAGCGCCGTGGAGGTAACACCCAGCTCTCCCCAGAGCTCAGCACCCAGCACTTCTTTTAATGTTGTGCCATCGCTATAGACACCCGCACTCATCATCGTGTGAACCATGGTTGAGGCATCCGCATCCACCACATTTGCCTCGACCACTAATGCATCAGAACCTTTAAAGGCATTCAGCAATGTGAGGGGTAATGGGTACATCGAGGCCTTACCGAAATGAATCGATCCCATTAAATAGCCCTGGCGCTTTCCCTTTGAAAGTTTCCATGCAAAGCTTTTACTATCCGCCTGCCCCTTTTCAGGTTGAATCGCTGTTGCTAAAGCTGGCTCAGTGCCAGTAGTCGTGTCAGAAGCGTGAGACGGCGCAAGAATAAGCCGCTCTTCTTTATCAGCGCGATGACAAGGATGATCCTGAAAGGCGACACGCCCCATCGCATCTCGGCATTTAAAAATCTCACCAGCAACAACTGGCGTCACCACAAGACTAGCCACCAGTAAAAGCAGCATCAGCAGGCGATTCACTGTGGCACCTCAATAAAATTTGTATTGAATTGTTGAGCCATTAGTTTCTTTAATTTAGTTAAACAGGAAACACTATTGAGTAAAGATACTGAGATCGAGCGCCTCAACCCTTCCCATCCACATCGCATAATCACGATGGTCACGCAGGTCATTGCCCGTCTGTGGATGTACAAACACAGTCAAACCGGTACGGTTCAGTGCCAACCACGGCACCACCCCTGAGAACTGCTGTGGAGAAAAGGCTAACTGACAACTCCAGCAAGGATGAGGGCCAACCGGTTTTTGGTGTACACGCCCCATTTCAAGCTCAAAAAGCTCAGCCGCGTTTTCACACAACTGCTGAGCCTGCTCAAGCGTATCTTTATCAAAATAGACATGCGCGTGATAACCACTAACCTGGTCGATTGGAATCACTTCATTCATAGCTGATTACTCACTCAGAATTTTTTTAATCAACGATCTCACTTCACCCGGCTCAAATGGTTTATCACATAGCGCCGACACCCCTGCCTGCTTAACACCAGCCAGTTGGCTGCTGTTCGCTTCACTGGTCACCATTAAAATCGGGATCGATTTCTGCAGCCCTTTTTCGCGCACATAGCGCGTTAATTCCTGGCCATCCATTTCCGGCATATTGTAGTCAGTCACAACCAGATCAAATAATTGATGTTCCATCACCTCAAGCGCTTCTTTACCATTGATCGCCTGCACAATATTAATAATGCCCAAATTGTTTAATACACGGCAGATGTGTTTGCGCGCGGTTAAACTATCATCCACCACTAACACCAGCAACTCTTCAAGCTCGATTTCTTCAAGCTCCAGGTTTTCCGGTTCGATAAACTCCAGCGTTGAATAGAGCGCCTTTTTTAACTCGTCGGGATCAAAGGGCTTAGAAAGAATCGCAACAACCCCAGCCTGTCGCGCAGGTTCAAGGTAGTAGTCTGAGTTTTCACTGGAAACCACCATAAAAGGGATATGCTCAAGCGCATCATCCGCTCGCATTTTCTGTACGAGTTCAGTACCACTCATGTCCGGCAGATGCATTGCGCTAACCACTAAATCAGGCTGATACTGATACATATCTTTCAATGCAGACTCACCATCATTAAACCAGTCAACCTTGCTCAACCCCAGTTTATTGAGATGCCCTGCAATCACTTTTCGCTGGGTAGACGAGGGTTCAATAAAGGTCACAGCAAGATCTGCAATATTCATGGTACGTTCGCTCATTGCAACTCCCTGATTAAAATCCAATTAAAACTAACAGCCCGCTTTGAAGCTATCGGCAATTAAAACCATCCTGTTAGCCCAGTTTTAAGGCCAGATACCGCGTGCCAACGTCACCTTAACCAGATGCTCAATCGATACCACCAGCGCCGCAGTGCGTAAATCAACAGGCATGCAGTCACATGGTTCACCATCGCCATCAACGATTGGCTCATGCTGTGCTGCTGCCGACAAACTACCCCAACGATCCACTACCCGATCGACCGCCTTGTCTATTTTATGCCGCAACTTGCGGTTAACCACATCTAGCGCCCATTGTTCATTTTCGAAATTCTGCACCCACTCGTAGTAACTCACCACCACACCACCAGCATTCACCAGAATGTCGGGCAAAAGACAGACACCGTTATTAAACAGGATTTCATCGGCACCCGGCGTGGTTGGTCCATTGGCCGCTTCCACCACCAGTTTTGCCTTGATTCGCGCCGCATTCCCTTTATGGATCTGATTACTCTGCGCCGCAGGAATCAGAATGTCACAATCCAGCTCCAGCATGTCTTCATTTGTTACCGACATCGTATCCGGCACACCAACCACCGTATGGTGTACCTGTTTGTATTCGATCACCGTTTCAATATCCAGTCCACGCTCGTCATAGATACCACCCTGGCTATCACTCACACCAACGACAACGGCCCCCGCCTCATTAAATAATTGCGCCGCAATCGCGCCCACGTTACCAAAGCCCTGCACCACCACACGCGCACCGGTAACGCTTTGAAAACCGCACAACGTAGTCTGCTCAAGAAAACGCTGCGTGGCATAGAGTGCGCCGCGTGCTGTCGCTTCACGTCGCCCCAGCGAACCACCCAGTTCAACCGGCTTACCTGTCACCACCGGTCGATTATTGCGTCGCGGGTGCATCACATCATAGGTGTCGTAAATCCACGCCATGGTCTGCGCGTTGGTATACATATCGGGTGCTGGAATATCAGAATGAGGGCCGATGTTATCACCCAGTTCCGTGATATAACGACGCGTGATGCGACGCTGCTCATCTTCACTCAGCGATTTTGTATCACACACCACACCGCCCTTGGCACCACCAAATGGAATATGCACCAGCGCACATTTCCAGGTCATCTCCGCGGCAAGGAACTTTACCTCATCCACGGTCAGCTCAGCATGGTAACGGATTCCACCCTTACCCGGCCCTAAAACGCGGTTATGCACCACGCGATAACCTTCAAAAACCCGCACAGAGCCATCGTCCATCTCAACCGGAAAACTCACACAAATAGTACGTTTAGGTGCATGTAGAAAACCAAACAGGCCACGATGAAATCCGTCCAGCAGGCGAGTAGCACACTGTAATCGCTGCATACTGGTACGCGATAGATCCAGATCTTCGAGGTCGACCACATCCACCCCGGCTTCACTATTTGTCATTCACTAACCTCTGTGCAAAACATTGAAATATACTGGTAGTCGCACTATTGTTTAGCCGATAGTATAGTCATAACATCACCATTTAGATAACCACTCTATTTGCAACTAAAGGACTAATCATGCAGCCATCACCACAGTACAATAAGGGTAATATTTTCGCCACACTCGGCCTCTCACTAATCACACTACTAGCAACACCAGCCATTGCCGCTGACATGAGTCAGGCGACAGATGCAAAATTACAGCAGGTGATCAATGGCGATCATCGCAGTGCAGATAACAGCGCCCGCGACCAGTATCGCAAACCACTGGCGACACTGAGCTGGCTAGGGATTAAAGACAATATGACGGTGGTTGAAATCACCCCCGGCGGCGGCTGGTACACTGAAATTCTCGCCCCATACCTGAAAAAAAATGGCACTTATTACGCGGCCGGCTTTGATGGCAAAGACGGTCCAAACTGGGCCAAACGTGCCGCCAAACGCTTTAATGACAAACTCGCCGCCGACCCAGCCAACTATAGTAAGGTCAACGTCACAGTGCTGGCACCACCCAACAAAACGGAGGTCGCACCCGCTGGCAGCGCCGACATGGTGCTGACTTTTCGTAATGTACATAACTGGATGGCGGCAGGCACCAGCGATGCCGTCTTTAACGCAATGTTCCATGCTCTGAAACCCGGCGGCACACTGGGCGTGATTGAGCACCGCGGTAACCCCGAGGTAAAACAGGATCCCAAAGCAAAATCAGGCTATGTGAATGAAGCCTATACCATCGCTATGGCAGAGAAAGCAGGCTTCAAGCTAGCTGGAAAATCAGAGCTACTCGCCAATGCCAAAGATAGCAGAAACCATCCCAAGGGGGTCTGGACACTGCCACCAAGACTGCGCCTCGGCAATGAAGACAAAGCAAAATACCTGGCAATTGGCGAAAGTGATCGCATGTTGCTTAAGTTCGTCAAATAAGCGGGGTAAAAAGACTATGTATATCGCTATGAATCGTTTCAGGATCTCACCCGGCAGTGAGAATGAGTTTATCGAGATCTGGAAAAATCGCGACACTTTCCTCGATACCGTGCCCGGCTTTAAGGAATTTAACCTTCTCCAGGGGCCGACAAACGAAGAGCACACCCTGTTTGCATCGCACTCCATCTGGGAATCAAAAAGTGATTTTGAAAATTGGACCAGGTCCGAAGCCTTTCGCAAGGCGCACGCCAACGCAGGCGGACCAAAGAAAAACATCTATCTGGGGCCACCGCAGTTTGAAGGGTTTGAATCAGTCGTATAATTGAAGCGATCACACTATGGGCCTAAACTGAATTCAGATTAGGCCCATAGTTCCAGCACAAAATGTCGCATCACTGAACCCAGCAAATCACTGCGGGTAATGATACCAACCAGCTGCCCCTCATTCACAATCGGCACCGCGCCGATACGGCGCTCCACAAAAAGCCGCGCAATATAGCGCACATCGGTCTCAACACCGGCCGTTAATAGCGGCGACTGCATCAAGGTATTCACCTGCGTATCACCACCATGTAGCGGCGGCTGCGCCGCATCAACACCCGCCAGGTAACGCAGCAGGTCTCGATCGGAGACCATGCCAATCAAGTCGCCCGCCTCATCCAGCACCGGCAGATGACGAAAGTTTCGTGCCTCGAACAGCTGCATCGCCTCTGCCACCGTCGTCTCTGCTGTCAAAGCCACCACAGGCGACACCATAATCTGTCTCGCTAACAACTTATCCACGGCGGCATGATCTGCGGCCTGATAAGCGGCGCGCGCCGCGCCACTCATCAGCTGCTCGGCAAACAGCACATCGTCTTCAAACTTATGCTGCGGATGGTGTGCCTCATCAATCGCACGCTTCGGCGCAATCTCTTCCGTCTCCTCCACCTCGCGGTTTGGGAAGAGTTTTTTCAATGGCACCGGATTGCTGATACCGGGGCCGATCAGGATAAAAGCCATCGCCGCCTCACAAGCTGATTAACCGCCCACTGTTTATTGGCTTAATGTAGTGCCTGTCAACACCGATGTCGAGTCATCCGCCTCATCGTGCCAATAAAAATGGGTGCGACAATTTGTCGCGCGACACTATGTCACATTTCCACCAATACCTGTGGTCGCTACTATTGCCGCCTTAAATATAGAATAATAACTTACATGGGGATTCATATTTTGGCTACACATCGCTTTCATCGTCACCCACTCAACCTGGCTCTGCTACTGGCACTGACACCAGCAGCCACTTTTGCAGCAGAACCCACCACGCTTGGTACCGTCACCATCACCGGCACTAAAGAGGCGCAGCCTGTCGCTGAAACCGCCGCCTCCGTTGGCGTGATCGACAGCAGCGTGATCGATGAACTCAAACCTGGCCACCCGAGTGAAATCATGGGTACCATCCCCGGTGTGCATGTCAATGTCACTGGCGGCGAAGGGCATATGACCGCGATCCGCCAGCCGATCAGCACCAGCCCGGTCTACCTCTACCTTGAAGATGGCATCCCAACCCGCTCCGCCGGCTTTTTTAATCACAACGCACTCTATGAAGTGAACCTGCCACAGGCCGGCGGTATCGAAGTGACCAAAGGACCAGGTACCGCGCTATACGGCAGTGACGCAATCGGCGGTGTGATCAATGTGCTGACCCGTCCAGCGCCACTCAAGCCCGAAGCCGAAGTGACTGCAGAGGTCGGCGACCATGGCTGGAAGCGCTTGTTGGTCACTGGCGGAACGACAAAAAATGATGACGGCATCCGTGCCGACCTTAACATCACCAGCACCGATGGCTGGCGCGATGCGACCGAATATGACCGCCAGTCCGCAACCCTGCGCTGGGATCGTTTTCTGGCAAGCGGCGCAACGGTTAAGACCGTGATCACCGCATCGAATATCGAACAACAGACCGCCGGCACTTCGCGCCTTTCTGAGGATGACTACCTCAACAACCCAACCAAAAACAAGACACCGATTTCACTGCGCAACGTCGAAGCACTACGCATCTCCAGCGCCTATGAAAAAGAAGATGACAACACCCTGCTCAGCATTACCCCCTATGCGCGTTACAACAGCATGGAGCTGCTGCCCAACTGGTCGCTCACCTTTGACCCACAACACTACACCACTGATAACCATTCACTGGGACTGCTCACCAAATACCGCATGGACTTTGCCCCCAACCGCACCCAGCTGATCGTTGGTGTCGATTTCGATCATAGCCCCGGTAGTCGCGTTGAAAACGAGATCAGCCCCACTCGCACCGGCGACATTTTCACCTCCTATACTGAGGGCAACAGGACCTATCAATATGATGTCGATGTCAGCAGCGTCGCCCCTTACGTCCATGTTGAGACCTCGCCAAGTGACAAGCTGCGCATCGATGCCGGTTTGCGCCTTGACTACATGGCCTACGATTACACCAATCAACTCAGCGTAGATCAAACTGATCCATCACACCGACGCCCCGACAGCACCACAGTGGAGTTTGATCACCTTAGCCCTAAACTCGGCGCAACCTATGCATTCAGTGATCAACTAAATGGCTACGCCAACTACCGCAACACCTTCCGCGCACCCAGTGAAAGTCAGTTATTCCGTCAGGGACGCGCCGTTAATACCGTCGACCTGAAACCAGTTGAGGCAGATAATTTTGAGATTGGTCTTAGAGGTGGCTTTGGCAAACAAAGCTATGAAGTCTCCGTCTATCACATGACCAAAGAAGATGACATCCTTTCATTCCGTGACACCACTAACGGCACTCGTGAGACGCAAAATGCAGGTGAAACGCTGCATCAGGGAATCGAGATCGGCTTTGGCAGTGCGCTCACCAACACCCTCAAACTCAGCATCAGCCACAGTTATGCCGAGCACACCTATGAACAGTGGAGCCCCAGAACAGGGATTGATTACAGTGGCAATGAAATGGCATCAGCCCCACGTAACATCAGTGATGCACGCCTCAACTGGCATGCCAAAGCACTCAATGGCGGGCGCGTTGAACTGAACTGGGAACACCTCGGTAGTTACTGGCTTGATAATGAAAACACCCACCAGTACGAAGGCTACGACCTCTACCACCTGCGCGCCAACTACTACCTCAATAAGCAGCTAGAACTATTTGGTCGCATCCATAACCTCAGCGATGAGCGTTACGCCACCGGCGCATCCTTCAGCCAGTTCAATGGCGAAGAGTTTGCACCTGGCCTGCCGCGCACCCTCTATGCAGGAGTCTCATATAAATGGCAATAAAGCGCACCCAGTTATGGAAACGCTGCGCAGCTATCCTGGGGGCTTTGGCCCTTGGGTTAGCTTCATTTTCGGCACTTGCAAATGAAGCGCCGCAACAGCACAAAGCAAAACCTGAAAAAGGGATGTCTCACCATCAAGAGCATGCGCCGCCCATTTTAGATAGCGAACCACCGTCGATTACACGGGCGGCAGTACCCACCACTACCTTCGATGCCGATGGCAAACTATGGGCCGTATGGGTCTTTGGCAAACACCTCTATGTTAATCACTCGAGTGACCTGGGTGAAACATTCTCCACACCCGTCAAGGTCAATGCCGCAGCCAAAAAGATATCAACCAACGGTGAATCACGCCCCCACATCAAGGTGGCCAAAAATGGCAACATCTATGTTAGTTATGCAATCAAGCTGAAAAAACGCTTTAGTGGCCATGTGATGTTCAGCCGTTCAACCGATGATGGAAAAAGCTTCTCCACCCCGATCATCGTTAACGACAACCAGGATATGATCGGTCATAGCTTTCCCTATTTAGAGATCAATGCAGACGACCAGCCCTTTATCGCCTGGCTCGATTCACGAGACCGCGTGGCGGCTAAAAAAACGGGCGATGACTATAACGGCTCGGCGCTCTATTACGCAGTTTCAAACGATGACGGTGTTAGTTTTGAAGCCAATCAAAAGATCGCGGACACCACCTGCCAGTGCTGCCGCCTCGGGGTTGCAATGGATAACAACGACCTGCCGGTTGTTAGCTGGCGTCATATCTTTGGTGACAACATTCGCGACCAGGCGATCGTCCGTTTTACCGATAACGGCAGTTTCACCGATGCTCGACGTATCAGCGAAGACCAGTGGAAGGTAGAAGCTTGCCCTCATCACGGTTCAACACTAGCGGTCGACAACAACGGCGACTATCACACCGCATGGTTTACCAACGGAAGCGTACGTCAGGGGCTCTTTTACGCCCACTCAAACAGTCAGGGAGAGCAGTTCTCTACCCCACTGCCCTTTGGTGATCTTGACGCACAACCTAAACACCCCTCGTTAGTCGCGGTTGCCAACAAACTCTATCTTGCATGGCGTGAATTTGATGGCAGCCAGAGCCATATTCGTCTGAAGCAATCTGATGACGGCGGCACCGAGTGGACAGCAACACAGACCATCGCCTCAACCGCAGACCAGGCCGACTACCCAATGCTGATCTCAGATGGTGAAACACCCTACCTCTCATGGCACACAAAGGCAGAAGGATTCCAGCTGATTCCGCTGGCCGCGCCTAAGGCAACTGCAACCGCACCACTCGATTTTGTGAGCGGCTCCATGGCACAGATCACCGCCCAACAAGAGGGGCCTTATATCGTCAATTTCTGGTCGATCGATTGCCCGTCATGCTTTAAAGAGATGAAGATGTGGCGTGAGCTGGAAAAAGAGTACCCCTCGATGAAAGTCGTACTGATCTCAACCGATGCGTCTGAATTCAGAGACGAGGTGATGCAGACTACCATCGATCTTGGTGTCAACCACTTTGAGTCATGGCAGTTTGCCGACAGTGCAGACCGACTGCGGTTTGAGATCGACAGACGCTGGTTTGGCGAACTGCCTCGCACCTATTTCCGCGACCGTAACGGCAACACTGAAGCGATCAGCGGTCTGGTCAAACGCGAACTCGTCGAGCAGTGGTTACAACAGAACACGACCGCAACAAGCGTTGCAAGCACCGGACACTAAATGGCCTTTAAACGTGAAACCGTCGTCGCACTCGCTATCGCAGGCTCACTGCATGTCGGGATTGTGGCGGCCCTCACGTTATCAACAGCGCCAGCACCACTCGATGTTAAACTGGACCAGGGGTTTGAGATGGTTGAGCTCTCCCCTGTCGAGACAGCGCTTACCCCGTCAACGCCCCTTAGAAAAGAGATTGAAGCCAGCCAGCCAGCTGAGCCAGTCGCCGTAGCCGAGCCAGAACCAGAACCAGCACCAGCACCGCTTGAGGAACAGATCACGCATCAACCAGAACCGGTGATCCCTGAGGTGGCTGAGATAGTAGAAGCACCACCAGAGCTGGTCTCCATGCCTAAGCCCGAAGTCACCCCACCCGCAGCACAACCAGAAACAGCACCCGTCGCCCCTCCTGCCCGCGAAGTGCTAACTGCCGAGCAGGCCAGGGAGCTACCATTGATGCTTGCATCAATTGATGATACCTACATACCGCCCGTCAGCCATAGCCGCTACCTGCACAACCCCAAGCCCCTCTATCCACGCACGGCTAAAAGGCGCGGCATGCAGGGACTGGTGATGGTCAACGTACGTGTGGGGCCTGATGGCCGCCCGCTTGAGGCGCTGATCCACACCTCATCCGGCTACGGCGTACTCGACCGCGCCGCGCTCAAG
>Ga0316207_10003207_pt1 | contig 15539 bp, 14 predicted proteins | sample 6weekpyrite_MG_FD_204943 | JGI IMG/M metagenome (GOLD analysis project Ga0316207, IMG submission 204943) | Microbial mat bacterial communities from mineral coupon in-situ incubated in ocean water Damariscotta River, Maine, United States -... | ecosystem: Environmental > Aquatic > Marine >... | reverse complement strand
TCTCATCAATCATCCTTAAGGTGTGACGCTGCAATAAGTCAGGATTAACATTGTAAAGATTATTGTTTTTAACTGCCGGTAAATCTTTCCACTTGCGCCAGTCATCTAACCACTGTCTATGTTGATTCTTCAACCCGCCAATCATAATAACATCAACGTTGGATTTAATGACTGACTCAACCGTCACTGCCGGTGCTAATGCCTTAACATCATGGAAAATATTTTCAGCACCACAAAGCCGCATAACATCAGTAATAATGTGCTCACCATTAATTGTCATTATTGGTTGATTCCAGTACTGGTAAAATAATTTAACTTTGTGCTTGTTACTGTATTTTTTTTTCAGCTGTTTGTATTTGAGTAAAAATTTATTTACATTTTTCTCAGAATTTGTCTGAGTTAGTAAGCTTAAACGTTTTACAACAGAAGGAATATCTAACAACCTGTCTGGTTGGTTAATAAAAACAGAAAATCCCAGTGTCTTCAATTTTTCAACAATATGATGAGGGTTACCGCTTTGCCAGGCAACGATAAGGTCGGGTTTCAATGAAATAATGGTTTCAAGGCTAAAATTATTATACGAACCAATCTTTCTTATTTTTTTCGCGCTTTCGGGGTAATCGGTATGCTGAACTGTGCCTACCACATATTGACCTGCCCCGGCAGAGTAAAGCATTTCTGTAATGTGTGGTGCTAAACTTATAATACGACGTGCTGGCTTATCAAGTAAAAACTTATTACCCAGATCATCCTCAACATATTGCTTTGCTTCAATCAAACTGAAAGGTATTGAAACGAATAATACTATTAAGAAAAAATATTTAACGATATATGGCATTTAACTCAGGGTGAGTAATGATATTAAAACCAGCCTACAATGGTCATTAAAGCAATAACTGTGACCAGAATAACAGTCGACCACTTCACCAGTGCAAGTACCTGTTCTACATTACTTGCATGCTCTTCTTCATTGCCTTCTGCTTGTATTTCTTCCTGTGATGGCTCAGTTTCCATTTTTAAAGCATGTAAGCCACTATTTACAATAAGCTCATCATTATTTTTATCAAAGAAATCTGTTGCACAATTCCAACATAACAAGGTATCAGAAAAACTGCCGGCAAGAGCAAATATAATTACACTCAATCTGGCTGGCACCCAACCCAATATCATATAAAGTCGCTGTATTGCTGAAACCAGCTCACTATCTTCAGATTCACTGTCTTCTTCACGACCAAAGTAGCCTCCACCAAAACGCTCAAGTAACAAGGTAGTAAAGCGGTACAAAAGTGCACCAAGCGGGCCCAGGACAATAAACCAAAAGACAACTGCCAGTACCCGGTTACTAAACGCAAGTAAAATACCGCGTTGCATTATACTGGCAATCAATCCCGGCTTGCCTTCAATTTCTGGTTCATAGTGATGCCCGGCAAAAAACTGATTGGCATACAATAAAGCGGCCTCATCATCTTTTGCTGCAAGCGCATCAAGGTATTTTTGTACCTGATTATTTATATCACGTGGGCCAATACTATAAACTAAGACAATCAGGCCAAAGATAAAACTGAAAAAACCACCCAGATCTGCCAACACACCGTTAACAATAACAACAGCAAGCAAAACAGGTATTAATAAAACGAGCAACTTAAGGGGGCCTGCAACCGATGGAAACATATCGACAATGGCTGCGGATCTTGGCTTTAACCAGTCGCAGTAACGCGAAAACCAGTCAAAATGGCGATAGTCTTCTGCTTTTTTATAATATTGTTCGACTAACAGTGCAATTAGAATGGTAATAAATCCCATAAGCCCGGTACGAATCCCTTTATTTATTATTTATATAGTTATTGTAGCTTATGCGAATTTAGCTTTAAAGCGCTGCCAGTCAAAAGACTCGCCAGGATCGGTTTTTCTACCCGGTGCAATATCACAATGGCCAACGATATTTTCGGCTAAAATGCCTGGATAGGTATTAATTAGCTGATGACATACTTGTTGTAAGCGGTCATATTGAATGTCGGTATAAGCAATATCATCAGCTCCTTCAAGTTCAATGCCGATGGAAAAATCATTGCAGCATTCACGACCATTAAACACCGACACACCTGCGTGCCATGCTCTTTTATTAAACGGGACAAATTGTTTCACTGTACCTTGTCTATCTATTAGTAAATGGGATGAAACTTTTAAATCTTTTATTTCTTCAAAGTAGCTGTGTTGTGAACAGTCTAATGTATTAGTAAAAAAGTGCTCGATATAATCTCCACCAAAATCGGAAGGCGGTAAGCTGATACCATGCACAACAATTAAACTGATTTCGGTATTATCCGGCCGCAAATCACAATTAGGAGACTCAATTTGTATTGCTTTATTTAATAAACCTGATTGAATATCAACACTATACATATTTACAGCGACTTCGCTAATCCCTTAAGCACCATATCGGTAAAACTAACTATACCGACAACCAAACCACCCTCAACAACTGGTGTGCGGGACAGACTAAACCGTTCAAATAACCTGGCGCAGTAACGAATATCCATATCAGGATCAACGGTAATAACCGGCTTTGTCATTATTTCATAAATATTAACTCGCTCAGGTGATCTGTCTTTCGCTAATACCTGCTTGGCAATATCCGAAATTAAAACCAGTCCATATTCATCATCATCGGTGCGCTTATCAACAACTAAACATTTCGTTTCAACATTTTTCATCTCTTTTAACGCTTCGCTTACTGTTAACATACCATCAACAACATCAAAATTTGGCTTCATGACATCTCGTACTCGTACTATATTGTTGTTCATATCTTTTCCTCCACCACTTCCGTTAAACTTTTAACCTGACTGGCAACACCCACAGCATCTTCGACATCAATCTGAAAAGCAATACCAGCACCATCCGACTCAAATTCACCAACCTGTGCAATCTTCTCAAGTATCATCCGTGACAAATGCTCTTCAACTAAAAATAAAACCATATCGCGCTGTGTTTCAAGAGATAAGCCAAAGAAAGTTTTATTTTTGTTTAAACCTTCTCCTCGTGCATGACTTATAACAGTTGCCCCTGTTGCGCCTGCCTCCCTTGCTGCATCCATTACATCATCGACCTTATCTGTCTCTATTAATGCAATAATTAATTTAAAATGCATAGCTTATCTCCTGTCAATTTCAAATTTGTTCAGAATCTTTCTTTTTGTTCTTACTTAAAATATTCTTTGAGCGTAACTGACCAATTTGCGCATACCCCATAACCGTAATCATTGGGAACAAACTGGCAAAAGCAATTAAACCAAAACCATCTATCAACTCACTTCTACCCGGTACTGTTCCAGCCAGACCAATGCCCAATGCGGCGACCAGTGGAACAGTAACAGTTGATGTAGTCACACCTCCAGAATCATAAGCCAATGCAATAATGCTTTTAGGTGCAAAAAACGTCTGAATAATAACAATGATATAGCCTGCGATAATGTAGTAATGCAAAGGCGTACCGGTAACAATTCGAAAAGTTCCTAATGCAATACCTAAACCCACACCAATTGCAACAGAGATACGTAACCCCCATATACTAACCGTGCCACCCGAAACATTCTGCGCCTTAATTGCAACGGCAAGTAATGCAGGTTCAGCTAGCGTAGTTGAAAATCCAATCGCAGCAGCAAACAAATAAACCCACATATAACTTTGCCAAAGCACTTTACCATTAAGATCTTCTACCCCAAGAAAAGCGGGATCGGTGAGTTGTTTTGCCATTACTTCGCCTAGCGGAAACAATGCTTCTTCAAGTCCAACAAGGAAAAAAGCCATGCCTAAAATAACCAGAACAAATCCAAAGATTACATTTTTCAGGTTCGGAACTTGACGACGAATAACAAGATACTGGGTTACAAAAATAATCAGTACAATAGGTAGCACATCACCTATTGTTGATACAAAGACATCAGCAAATTTTTGTATTAGATCAGCTAAATACATTTCATAACCTGGTTATATTATGATGCCGTATAACATGACAAACATCATTGGGGTTAATGATGCGAGCGCAATTAATCCAAATCCATCAATCATCGGATTACGACCACGAATACTTGAAGCCAGCCCGACACCGAGTGCCGTTACCAGTGGAACCGTAATGGTGGATGTGGTGACACCACCGGAATCATAAGCAATACCGATAATTTCTTTGGGTGCAAAAAAAGTAATTGTTACAACACCAATGTAACCACCAATTATAATGTATTGAATTGGCCAACCACGAATTATGCGAATTACACCAATCACTATAGCAACCCCAACAGATATCGCTACGGTATAACGTAAACCTGAAGCGTACGCCTGTTGAGCGGCTTCGGTTGAACTAATAACATTGTCTTTTGCTGCCAGGAAAGCAGCTTTATCTGCAATCGCAATTAAGGCTGGCTCCGCAATCGTAGTACCAAAACCAAGAGCAAAAGCAAATGCAATTAACCAGAAGACACTGCCTTTTTTTGCAAAGTCGTAAGCAAGATTTTCACCTACCGGAAATAAACCAATTTCCAGACCTTTTATAAATAAAGTCAGACCAATTGAAACCATTAATAAACCAATTAGAATACTAAAAAGATTAGGAATAGGCTGCTGAAGGACTGCAAATTGAAAAAATGCAACGACTACGATAATTGGGAATAAATCTTTAAAGCCACCAAATAACAATAAGAACAATTGTTTGGGGTATTTGCTTATCAAAATTTATACTCTTTTCTAAGTTTCAATCAAATCAACTAATGAGTATAAAGTAATTCTCATCAGAGTCTATCATCTATTTTGTGAAACGATTAAACTCTGGAAACAATAATAATTCATGAGAGAATCAATATGTCATTTATCGATAACCTCACCCAAACACTCGGTACCATTGCTGGCTATTTCTGGGGGCTCCCCTCGATAATATTACTGGTCGGCACCGGCCTTTATCTTACGATTAAATTAAATTTTATTCAGTTTCGTGGCTTTAAACATGCAACGCAATTAATCAGCGGAAAATACGATAAAAAAGACGACCCCGGCGAAGTCACTCATTTCCAGGCTTTAAGTACAGCACTTTCTGCCACCGTTGGTACCGGTAATATCGCAGGTGTTGCGACAGCAATCGCTCTCGGTGGACCCGGCGCAGTTTTCTGGATGTGGATTACCGCCCTGGTTGGGATGGCAACCAAGTATGCGTCCTGCTCTCTGGCATTAAAATTCCGCCATATTCATAAAGATGGCAGTATTTCGGGTGGGCCGATGTATACTTTATTAAATGGTTTAAACATGCCAAAACTCGCCGCCATGTTTGCTATTTTTACTCTCATCGCCTCATTTGGTATTGGCAATATGGTACAGGCTAACTCTGTTGTTGATGGGCTTGCACGTGCTTTACCCAGCGTACCTCAAGATAAAACCTTTATTGGTTTTATCATGGCAATATTAGTCGGTTTGGTAATTATTGGTGGCATAAAACGTATCGCAAAAGTAGCATCATTTATTGTTCCCTTTATGGCTGTTGCTTACTGCAGTGTGGCAATTATTATTATTCTCGCAAACATCGATCAAATACCTTCTGCCTTTGGTACCATCATTAACCTTGCACTTAACCCAATGGCTGCTGGCGGTGGTGCAATTGGAGCGGCGATGCAATACGGTGTTGCCCGTGGTGTATTTTCAAATGAGGCAGGATTAGGTTCTGCTCCTATGGCACATGCCAGCGCTCGAACCAATGAACCTGCACGCGAAGGCATGGTCGCTATGCTTGGTCCATTTATTGACACCATTGTTATCTGTTCAATGACGGCATTGGTTATTGTTATTTCCGGCAATTGGGGCGATGCTCGCCCACAGGATGCAACCGGCGCAAATTTAACCGTACTATCATTTGGTCAATCTTTAGCATTCTTAGGTAGCTGGGGAGAAACTTTAGGACATAGTATTGTTGGTTTTGGTTTAGCGTTCTTTGCTTACTCGACTATGATCGCATGGTCTTATTATGGTGATCGTAGTGCTGAGTTTCTATTTGGCAAAAGAGCCATACTGCCATACCGCATCGTATTTACTGTTCTTGTTGTTGTCGGTGCAAGTGTACCACTTAAACTGGTATGGAACTTTGCAGACATCGCTAACATGTTAATGGCTGTACCTAATTTAATCAGTTTAATCTTGCTTGCTGGTGTTGTTAAAAAACTTACAGATGATTATTACCAAAAACAGAATACTTAAAAATAGCAAAATGATTTATCGAACAAATATTATTTCAGATAAGCAATTATCTGAGCAGGTTAAAACAGCTTTACTCGAAGACATAGGGAGTGGTGATATCACTGCTGCTTTAATACCAACAGATAAGGACATAACTGCCGACCTGTTCTGCAGAGAAAATGCCATACTAAGTGGTCAGGACTGGTTTAACGAAACGTTCACTCAACTGGATCCTGAAATTAAAATCCAGTGGCAGGCAAATGACTCTGACAATATAAACCCCGATCAGATTGTTTGTACACTAAGTGGCTCGGCTCAAAACATCCTAACTGCTGAGCGCACTGCAATCAATTTTTTACAAACACTCTCCGGTACGGCAACAGCAACGAGGGAATATGTTGATTCCATTAGTGATACCAGCGCACAAATTTTAGATACAAGAAAAACCATACCCGGTTTACGGCTTGCACAGAAATACGCCGTTGCATGTGGTGGCGGATTGAATCACCGTATTGGTTTGTACGATATGATATTGATTAAAGAAAATCATATAGCATCAGCAGGTTCTATAGAACAAGCAGTTAAAACTGCACAAGAAACAAGATTATCTGATGACATTGAAATAGAAGTAGAAATTGAAACCTTAAATGAATTACAACAAGCTCTGGCAGCGGGCGCTAAACGTATGCTACTGGATAACATGAGTAACGATACATTAATAGAAGCTGTTAAAATTAATAATCAATTTACAAAAGATAACAACACTGAAGCTGCGAAGCTTGAGGCATCTGGTAATGTATCGCTCGATACGATTAATGGTATTGCTCAAACAGGGGTGGATTTTATTTCTATTGGTGGTTTAACCAAGCATTTAAAGGCAGTGGATTTTTCTTTACGGTTTAGGGATTAGTTTATATTTATACGAGCTCTTGCCCCCTTTAATTTTTTATATTTTATTTCAAAACTCTCTACCATTTTATGTGTTATATTTTAATGTGTTTTTCGTGCCCACTGGGCACGAGCTATTTCTTTTGCTTGCCCAAAAGATGCACTGACAATATGGGACATATTGTAGGGTACGCAAAATGAAACGCGAAGCGGTTCTTTGCGAAGCTGCTTCTCACAGAACCCTGCGGGTTCATTGTGAGTACCTCAACCATCTCCGATGGTTCGAGGCAACTCGCGCTGTGCTTTGCACTTTTTAGCGCTCAAACAGTGCTCGCTATGATCTCGATTTTTCCTGCGCAACTCAGCTCGGCTAACGGGTTGTTTTTTCGGGGTAGCGTCACGATGCTTGGCATTTCCCCTTAAGCCATGCCGAGGCGAGGTGAATAAAATCCGATACAAGCGGACGCATGTCGAGCCAGACTTGCTAGCTGGAGTAAAACGCAAGCGCAGCAAGTCAGCGAGTTCGGAAGCGCGGATTTTATTTATTTCGAAGAGGGTACAGGCGTTAGCCTGCCTGGCTTAGGGGAAGATGGTTTTGGTGACTTTTGCCGAAACAAAAGTCACACGCCAAAGCTGCGTAGCTGCGGGCGGAACAAAATATATAAATAAGCTTGCATGGCGAGTTGTGAAATAAAAATATAATATATGAATTCCCGCCTTCGCGGGAATGACAGAAAAACTACACTATCAAGTCCGGCGAACTGGCATTAAAAACACTAAATGCATTTTTATTTAGACATAACTCACCCAAACGCAACCTCACCTCATCACCATTTGAACGATGAAGATGGCACGGAAAACCTGATACCAGTTCGATATTAGATGGCACAATGACTTTCCACTTTTGGTCTATGTCTTTATATAAAATAACTTTTACATCTTCAAAAAGTTCTTTACTATCTGCTTTAATAACAGCATGTTCCACATAAGTAGATAACCGAACTATGGCTACTTCTATCAGTTTTTCATTTTGATGCCCTAAACGACAAACATAACCCACGATCGGTTGAACAATTTCTTCCTTCTTATTTGTTTGTCTAATACGTCTTTGCTGTTTCGTGTTATCACCTTCCGGCTTGGCAACAACAGCAACTAATTGTCCTACTTCTATTGGTTGCGTAAAGTTAGTTGATTCCGTTGTTAATAACATACCACCTGCACTAAAGTTTTCAGTTCGCCATGCAGATTGTTGCGAATTTACAAAGTCCTGAGCAAGTGTTGCCGATGAAGCAGCCAGATCATCTTCAAAGGTTCGGTGTACATTAATATTTTTTGCCTTTGAATTCGAATAGTGCACATCGCGCAACAGACGTTGGATATTGGTAAAACCTAAATAAACTCTTAGACTTTCCTGTTCGAATACCGCATGACGTTTTTCTCTACGTTCACGTTTTTGCAATGCAATTAGCATAAGTTCAATAAACGGTTGCCTGTCAGCAATGGCAAGCTCAGCAAGTGGACGGCTCAATTTACTGTCATCATGACTATCAAGAAAATGCATTTTGGCCAGCTCTTCATGATCACGCATTAAACGTTCAAACAAGGCGACGTAATTAATTCTGATTGCCGGTGATGGCATTCGAGCATAACGTTGAAACAAAGGTGGATTTGAGTTGCCAATAAAAGTAATAAGCCAACCTGGCTTTAACTCAAGATTATTATCAGCCTCAATTTTAATATCACCTGGATAAGTCTCCAGATAAGCATTCGACATATTAAATAATCTCAATGGCCACGAGGTTAAATCCAGGATCCCATTGAACTGAATAGAAAGGTACAAAGCCTGCACCGAACTCATTCGCATGTTAGCTTTATCGGTCTGGGTTGAGCGAACGTAGGCTCCAATATTACCAAGCAATTGAATTTTCTCTGATACATCATTATGTAAAATAAGAGAGAAAAAGATTTGATTGCAGTCCTGCCATTCACTGTGAGGTAACTTCTGATAGCGCCAGGCTCTGAAGCGTTGACTTATTCGCGCCAATTCTAAAACACGAAAACCACAATAGTATAAACGCTCACGACTTTTCTTATACTGGCCAGGCTTTATTGAAAACTCCTGTTTAAAAACATGCTTATAGCAAATAGCCAGCTGTTCTAATACATCAACACAGGCAACCAGTTCTGTTGCTCGTTCTTTAGATTCAGGCAAACTGCTATTAGTTTTATCCAACTCGCGAACGTATAAAATGAAAACAGGATAAAGTTGCCCCAGCAACTTGTCGGCTAACTCAATTCGGTCCTCAGACTTCAGGATAATACTGTTGTGTGAAATAAGTGTTTGCGCTGCTTCCTGCAACATACGAACAGGATTACGTCGCATTTCTCCAACGCGGGCAACATACTGATCAATTTTAGGTCGGTTCTTATCCGCTTTTTTGTAAGGTGTAGGCAGATTTACAAACTCGGCAAAAACAACACTGTTGTTTTTGCTCTCCAGCTTAGCTGGCTGTTTCTTTTTTGCCCCGAATAGCTTCATGGTTTAGTACGACGCCCATTTTATACGATAAGATTTCCACTATTTTATCGGCTCACCTTAAAATATCAATGATTTACATCGAAAATGTGATGTGATTACTCAATTATTCAATGTAACCCCTATTAATGTAAGTGTAGACTAACTTACTAAGTAATTGCCTAACAGGCAATATGGTTACAATAGCGCCAAAAGAGGTGATACGGCAATAAGTTTAAGCTAACTTATCGTCCGCAACATGGTAGGTTGGATCTTCCATCAGGTTCACTTCCACCAGATCACCGGCCTTATCGAGTAAAAGCTTACACTCAGGAGTAAGATGGCGTAAATGTAGTGTTTTGCCGGCTTTTATGTACTTTTCTGCCAGATTATCGATCGCCTCAATCGCTGAATGATCGGCAACTCTGGAATTCTGGAATTCAATAATGACTTCCTGTGGATCATTTTCTGGGTCAAATAGCTCTAAAAAGCGTCTTACCGAACCAAAAAAGAGTGGTCCATTCAATTCATAAACCCGGATACCGTACTCATTATCATAACCATGAATATTAATGTGCTTGGCATGTTCCCAGGCAAATGCCAACGCAGAAACAATTACCCCAACCACGACAGCAATAGCAAGATCAGTCGCCACCGTCACTCCTGAAACTAACACCAGTACAAAAGCATCGGTGCGTGGAATTTTAGATATGATTCGTAAGCTCGACCATTCAAAGGTACCGAATACAACCATGAACATAACACCGACAAGCGCTGCCATTGGAATTGCTTCTATCAGCTTGGAAGCAAATAAAATAAAGATAAGCAGGAATAATGCAGCCGATACGCCCGATAAACGTTTACGACCACCAGAGTTAACATTGATCATGCTCTGGCCAATCATGGCACAACCACCCATACCACCAAAGAAGCCTGTGACAGTATTCGCAATGCCCTGCCCAACACATTCACGATTACCACGCCCACGGGTGTTCGTTACATCATCGATAAGACTTAAGGTTAGCAACGACTCAATCAAACCAACCGCAGCCAGAATAATTGAATATGGAAAGATGATGCTTAATGTTTCCCAGTTGAATGGAACGGATGGAATATTAAATTGCGGAAAACCACCTTCAATCGAAGCCAGATCACCAACAGTTTTTGTATCCAGACTAAAACCAATCGTAATGACCGAAACAACAATAATTGCGGCCAATGAAGAAGGAAAAGCACCGGTTAGCTTGGGTAAATAGTGAATAATTGCCATAGTGACAACGATTAAAGCAACAAAAATTGCCATCGTAGAACCCTGCATTAATTCTTTGACCCCGTCAGGGTTGGTGACGTAAAAACTTTCAAGCTGCGCAAGAAAAATTACAATCGCTAAACCGTTAACAAAACCCAACATCACTGGATAAGGCACCATACGAATGTATTTACCCAAACGAAAGATACCTGCACTAATTTGCAAGACACCCGTTAATACCACTGCCGCAAATAAATACTGCACACCATGATCTGCAACAAGGCTAACCATAACCACGGCCATAGCACCGGTTGCACCAGAAATCATCCCCGGACGACCACCAAACAGTGCCGCTAACAAACCCACCATAAAAGCTGCATATAAACCTACTAATGGTTCCACACCGGCAACAAAAGCAAACGCAACTGCCTCAGGCACTAAAGCCAGGGCAACCGTTAAGCCAGATAAAATCTCATTTTGAAAACAAGCGCGGTTTGCGCAACCTAGTTGGAACATTATAATCCCCGGAAAATAAAGGCCGATAGCCAAAGCTGATATGAATAAGAGGCGCGAATTCTACTAAAAATGGGGTATTAAGGCGAATAATAGTTATTACGTCATTCCCGCCTTCTTCGGAATGACGTTAACGAGAGGCGAAAAAGTTACAAAAATTAAAGAAGATTCCTCGCTAGCACTACGGAATGACAAGATTTCAACATGGATAGCGAGGAGCTAAAGAGCAAGGCAAAAAACAACGAAAAAACGGAGTTTACACGTAGTAAATGAGTATTTTGAGTTGGTTTTTAACGCTGCTATTTTGCTTCGCAGCATTCATGTTTAGTTTTTATTAACCCGAATAATAATATCCACCCCTTCCTGATGCGTGCCGGGTGGTAACTCTGGCAAATGATCCAATGTCACCGCAGAGGCAGGAATATCTTCTAACTTGCCGGAATCAACATGGTAAAAATGATAATGAGCGTGGGTATTCGAATCGTAGAAAATTTTGGTAGGGTCTACAATCACTTCATTCACCAGACCTTTACTGGCAAATAAACCCAGGGTGTTATAAACCGTCGCTTTGGAAACTGCAGCAGTTTGCTGATTAACTTGCTCCAGAACCTGCTCAGCAGATAAGTGCTGAGGCTTTGCAAATAAAATACTCGCAATATCAACACGCTGCTGAGTCGGCGTAATATCGTGCCGCTTTAAGCGCTCAATAACCTGTTCTCTCGTTTCATCCATAAAAGTGAGTATAGAACAGTGACTTGACTTAAGTCTAGCTAACAGCAAGTTCAACTATCGAGTGTTTCAGCTGTATTTAACCTATATAAATCAGGGTTAATAATTGGCTCTCGTTTTAACACCAGATCGGCAACTAGCCGTGTGGATGCTGGTGCTAACACCACCCCGTTTCTAAAATGGCCACTGTTTACAAACAGACCTTCGATATTTTCATCGGCATAAATATAGGGTACGCCATCGGGTGTGCCCGGACGCAAGCCTGCCCAGTGCCGTTCGACCGGATAGTTAGCTAGCTCAGGAATTATCCGGCAAGCTGCTGCCTGCAAATCTTCATTAGCCTGCTGACTAGTGGACTTGTCAAAGCCGGTGTATTCCAGGGTACTACCAATCAGAATCCGTCCGTCTCTTCTTGGAATCACATAGCGATCGCCTGTGAGGATAATCTGCGATAACACATGAGGCTCTGCTTTATACATCAGCATTTGCCCCTTAACAGGCTGAACATTCACTTCAAAATTAGTATCTTGCAGTAGATCATGGGTCCAGGCACCACTACAGGCAACCACCGCATCAGCCTCTATCTTGCCCGTCTGAGTCTGAACCCCTTTTATTTTGTCTTTATATATAAGGAGTGATTTAACCTGAGTCTGCTCCCTGATCTCAACGCCTCTTTGCAGCAAATCCTGCTTTAAAGCCTTGACCAAACAGGGGTTACGCACCTGACCAATATCAGGAAACCAAAGTGACTTCTTAAACTGACTGATTAATTCTGGAGATAGGCCCTGTGCCAGGCTGCCTAACTGAGCTTGAGTTAAAATTTCCAGATTCATAGGGTAAGACGCTGCCCAGCTTTGCGCCTCTGTAATTTCGTTATCACTGAGAATAAGCAAACCAGAATCACGCCGTTCTGGATCCACGTTTGTATCCTGATACAGGGTACTGACCAAACCCGGATAGGCCTGCTGACTCCATTTCGCCAAAAGTTGCACAGGTTCGGAGTAACGCCACGGATACAATGGCGACAAAATGCCTCCACCTGCCCAGGAAGATTCACGCCCTACGGCGGACTGATCCAAAACACATACTTTTAAATCCGATTGGGCAAGTTCGCGCGCCGTTAACAAACCCATTATTCCGGCACCGATAACAATACAATCCATCAAAAAACACCTGAAAAGTTGAAATAACTAGCATATCAAAGCTAATTGCGGTTCGCAGTAGCAGTTCACAGTTTAAATGCGCTTAATAACCATTTATCGGGAAAACAGCGAGATTAGTCGTATAGTGACTGCAATCAAACCTAAATTCATCTATAAATTACAATATGAAAATAAATAAAAAAATACCCGGCTTTACTCTGATCGACCTGATGGTTGCCATGACTGTTATTGGTATTGGTTTGGCCATTACCATTCCTGCCATGCAAAATTTTACTAATGATAATCGCAAAGCCGAACATATTAATAAACTCGTTCGTGACATGACTTACGCCAAAAGCGAAGCAGTGAATCGAGGGGAAACTTTCTGTATTGCAACAAAATCTGGTGCAGCCCTCTGGGATGGTGGCTGGCAAGTGACTGACGCCGCAACTGCAACAGTGTTCAGAGACACCACAACCCTTGCAATTAACGGCCAAATACTTTCGTCCAGTACTGGCACAAACACAATCTGTTTTAGACCCGATGGTTCGGCAAACGCTGCGGCCTTGATAGAACTCTGTGCTGCTTGCGTTGATGTCGTTAACCGGGAAAAACAAATAGGCATTGGTGCAACCGGCCGCATTAGCCTTAATTCACAATTTGCATGTGTGCCTGCTGCACCGGCCTGTCCTTAAATGTAGGTAGCAAAATTATAATGAAATACTCAAAATCTAATCACAAACAACGAGCCTTCACTTTAGTTGAAGTGATGGTTGCAATGGTTATTTTCTCTGTTGGTTTACTCGGTTTAGCTGGCTTACAGTCTCTCGGTATGACTAATAATCAGACCGCATTTTTTAGAACCATTGCCATGCAGCAAGCTTACAATATGAGTGACCGCATGCGAAACAATATTGCAGGCGTCGATGCCGGTAATTACGATGCACTTGATGAAAACATTCCTGTACTGGCCACTAATTGCTTAACAGCAACCTGCACGCCTGCCGCACTACGAACATTTGATCACTTTGAATGGAATAGCAATAACCTCGCGCAACTGCCACAAGGTCAGGGTATGGTAACGGCTATTCCAGGCACCAGCCAATTTATAATTTGTGTTATGTGGAACGAACTTAAACTTGCCGCACCAGTAATACCTGCAGGCTGTGCTGGTGGAGCAGGCTACGACCCAACCACTGAATTTAAATTCTATACCCTACGCGTTGAGTTATAAAATTATGACTAAGCAAAAAAAACATCAACTCAAACCCTCTAAAAACCAGTTAGGCGTTACCCTGATTGAGCTTATGGTCGCGATGGCAGTTAGCTCAGTCATTATGCTGGGTATTAGCAACATTTACCTTTCAACGAAAAAATCCTACGTTGTGCATGATGAGTTTTCGCGTATACAGGAAAACGGTCGTTACAGTATGGAAACGCTTTCTACCAATATACGCAACGCTGGTTTCTTTGGCTGCGCTTCCGGGCAAGGCCTGGGTACCGTAACGAATGATTTAAACGACAGTGAAGAAGTCACCTGGAATTTTGAAACCGGTGTGATGGGCTTTGAAGCAGTGGGCACCGATATAGGTGAAACCCGAGTTATCAACCCAACGGTCATTAGTGGCGTTGCTGCAGACTGGACAACCGCAGCGGGTATGACTTCAAGTGGCACACCTATTGTTGCTGCTGTTGACGGCGGGGTACTAGGAAACGCAATTGCCGGCTCCGATATTTTAATTATGCGCACCACTGACGGCACCGGCGTACGTATTCGAAAAAATAATGGTGGCGCTCAAGTCTTCGTTGATGATACCACCGGCGGCGTGGTTGCAAATTCCTGCCCACAAAATGCGGCCTTACCCGGGTTGAGTGAAGATGGTATTAGTGGTCTCTGCGAAGGTGACATTCTGCTTATTTCAAACTGCTCGCAATCGTTGGTCTTTCAAGCCACCGGTATTGCTCCCGGCGGTGGCCCCGGCGGTTGTGGCTCCAAGCCTTGCTTTAACCTGGTTCATTCCGGTGCAGGGGGTTCTATCGACCCGGGCAACAAATCACCCATCTGGCCACCTGAAACACAGTTTGGCCCAGAATCTGAAATTATGAAAGTGGTATCTAAAACCTATTTTGTTGGTATACCCGCTGGTGGTGGCGAACCTTCTCTCTATGTTCAACAAGACGGCGGTGTTCCTCAACAATTGGTTGAAGGCATTGAAAATATGCAAATACTTTATGGTGTTGATACCAATGGTGACGGCGCACCTAACCGATATTTTTCAGCTGACGAT
>Ga0316207_10003206_pt1 | contig 15540 bp, 15 predicted proteins | sample 6weekpyrite_MG_FD_204943 | JGI IMG/M metagenome (GOLD analysis project Ga0316207, IMG submission 204943) | Microbial mat bacterial communities from mineral coupon in-situ incubated in ocean water Damariscotta River, Maine, United States -... | ecosystem: Environmental > Aquatic > Marine >... | reverse complement strand
CGAGCACACTGTCACACGGACAAAAACAGTGGCTTGAAATTGGTATGTTACTGATGCAAAAGCCGGCTCTGTTACTGGTTGATGAACCCGTTGCGGGCATGACTCATCAGGAAATGGAACGCACCGCCGAATTATTAACCTCGCTTGCCGGAAAACACTCGGTGATTGTTGTCGAGCATGATATGGACTTTGTACGCTCTATTGCTAGAACCGTCACCGTATTGCATCAGGGACATGTACTCGCAGAAGGCAGTATGACTGATGTACAGAATGATCCAAACGTAATTGAAGTTTATCTAGGAGAATAAATGTTATCAATTAATGGCCTCAATCAATTCTACGGACAAAGCCACACACTATGGGATATAGAGCTGGAGGTTCCCAAAGGCAAATGTACATGCCTGATGGGACGAAATGGCGTAGGCAAAACCACACTGCTTGATTGTATTATGGGTGCCCTGCCACTGGCTTCAGGTGAAATGATTTACCAGGATCTTCAACTACAAACACTCGCTATGGAACAAAGGGCTAGAACGGGCATTGGCTATGTACCACAGGGCCGGCAGATTTTTTCACTCCTCACCGTAGAAGAAAATTTATTAGTTGGCCTGCCTGCAAGGCCTGATAAAGCCCGAAACATCCCCGATTTTATCTATGAACTATTTCCTGTGTTGCATGAAATGCGCCATCGTCGAGGTGGAGATTTATCGGGCGGCCAGCAACAACAGCTCGCCATTGGCCGTGCCCTGGTCATTGACCCAAAACTGCTTATTCTCGATGAACCCACTGAAGGCATACAGCCCAATATTGTTGCTGAAATTGGTGATGTTATTAAAAAACTCAATCAGGAAATGGGAATGACCGTACTACTGGTTGAACAGAAGCTTCACTTTGTAAAAAAAGTGGCTGACCAGTTTTGCATACTCGACAGGGGGCGTCGTGTTGCCAATGGTCAGGTTGAAGAGTTATCTGACTCACTCATCAAGGAATACTTAACCGTATGAATTTACCCATGCCGATGTCTGAAATAAAAGCTAGCCCGGAAAAAGAAGGCTGGACGGCATTATTGCAACTGGAATTTAAAGCAAAAAATTCAGCCGGCGCTGCAAAAACAATTTTAGGAGAAAGCAGCCACTATGGTCCGCTTCGCGTGCAACGCCCCTTTTATCCTGAGGGCGATCTTGCACATATCTACATTTTACACCCGCCAGGTGGTGTGGTTGGTGGTGACATTCTCACCGTGGATTTTACCCTGCAAAAAAACACTCAGGTTTTATCCACCACACCTGGCTCAGGAAAATTTTATTTAAGCTCAGGCTATTTTGCAGAACTTAATCAAAATTTAACCGTAAAACCCGGGGCATGTCTTGAATGGCTTCCCCAGGAAAACATTCTTTTTTCTGGCGCTCGCCTACAGGCACGTACACGCATTGAGTGCCAGGGTAATGGACAGTTTATCGGCTGGGATATTAGTTGTCTCGGCAGACCCACAAGCGGCGAACAATTTACGCAGGGTGCATTTGAGTCACGACTCGAGTTTTATCATAACGAGACATTACTGTTCGTAGAAAGCCAGCGAGTTCTGCATGAAAAAACCTTACATGCCAGCGCTGGTTTACGCAGCAATCCATTACAGGCAACCATGTTGGCATTTCCCTGTACGCCAGAACACCTTGAAAGTGTAAGAAATCAAATAGACACTCACGCCTCAGATTTAATGGCAGCAACTTTAATGGATGGCCTGTTAGTCATTCGAATTTTAGGTAATAACAGCGAACTGATAAAACAACAACTGACACAAATCTGGCAGGTATTGCGCCCGATGTTACGCAAACGCTTCGCCGTGCCTCCCAGAATTTGGGCAACATAGGAAATCATATGGACTTAACACCCCGAGAAAAAGACAAACTACTTTTGTTTACCGCCGCATTACTTGCTGAACGGCGTCTGGCACGTGGTGTAAAACTGAATCACCCTGAAGCCATGGCCTATATCAGCGCCGCTATTATGGAAGGCGCACGTGACGGAAAAACCGTAGCGGAATTAATGAATGAAAGTCGGCAAATTTTAAGTGCCGATCAGGTCATGCAGGGCATACCTGAAATGATTCAGGAGGTTCAGGTTGAGGCAACCTTCCCCGATGGCACCAAACTGGTAACTGTACATCAACCGATTACCTAAAGGAGCATAAAGTGAATTCCAACTCAGTCATAGCAGGCGAAATAAAAACACTTAAAGGCGATATCGAAATTAATGCCGGAAGAAAGACACTTGAAATTCAGGTATCAAATAATGGTGACCGCCCCATACAAATTGGCTCGCATTATCATTTTTATGAAGCCAATAGCGCATTAATGTTTGAACGGGAACCCACCCGAGGTTATCGATTAAATATTCCCGCGGGCACCGCCGTGCGATTTGAACCAGGGCAGAGCCGAACAGTTGAATTAACCGAGTTTGTGGGTAAACGTGAGGTCTATGGGTTTCAGGGTCGGGTGATGGGTTCGCTTGATAAGAAATAGAGCTTGAAGGTATTAACTCGATAAACCATGAAACTTAACTTATGTCATAAGTCGTAAGTCAAAAGCAAAGACATAAAACGCATTGCATGAACAATGATTAAAGAAACATACATCGGAGAAAAAACAAAATGGCAACCATGAGTCGACAGGCCTATGCCGAAATGTTTGGCCCAACCACCGGCGATAAAGTTCGCCTGGCGGATACTGAACTGTGGATTGAAGTTGAAAAAGACTTCACCCGTTATGGCGATGAAGTCAAGTTCGGCGGCGGCAAAGTTATTCGTGATGGTATGGGACAATCTCAGGCGATATCAGCTGAAGTAGCAGACCTGGTTATTACCAATGCATTAATTATTGATCACTGGGGAATTGTTAAAGCTGATATTGGAATAAAAAACGGACGCATCGCCGGCATCGGCAAAGCGGGTAATCCGGATATACAAAATGGCGTTGATATTATTATCGGCCCTGGAACCGATGTCATCGGTGGCGAAGGACGCATTATTACCGCCGGCGGCATTGATGCGCACATTCATTTTATCTGCCCTCAACAAATTGAAGAAGCCCTCTCCTCGGGTATAACCACTATGCTCGGTGGCGGCACCGGGCCATCAACCGGCACCAATGCAACCACCTGCACGCCCGGCCCGTGGAATATTCACCGCATGTTAGAAGCCGCAGAAGCCTTTCCAATGAACCTGGGTTTTATGGGCAAGGGCAATGCCAGCCTTCCCGCTTCACTGGAAGAACAGGTTGAAGCCGGTGCCATGGGTTTAAAACTACATGAAGACTGGGGCACAACGCCGGCGAGCATTCGTAACTGTTTAAATGTGGCGGAACAATTTGATGTTCAGGTTGCCATTCATACCGATACATTAAACGAATCGGGTTTTGTTGAAGACACCATCGATGCATTCGAAGACAGAACAATACATACCTATCATACCGAAGGTGCAGGTGGTGGACACGCACCGGATATTATCCGCGCCTGTGGCCTGGAAAATGTGTTGCCCTCCTCCACCAATCCAACCCGACCCTACACGGTTAACACCATTGATGAACACCTGGATATGTTAATGGTATGTCATCACCTTGATCCAAACATTGCAGAAGATGTGGCCTTTGCTGAATCTCGCATTCGTCGAGAAACCATTGCCGCTGAAGATATTTTGCATGACATGGGCGCCTTCTCAATGATTTCATCCGATTCTCAGGCCATGGGCCGAGTGGGTGAAGTCATCACCCGAACCTGGCAAACCGCACATAAAATGAAAGTACAGTTTGGTTCGCTTGAAGGCGACAGCAATGAAAATGATAATAATCGTGTTAAGCGCTACATAGCAAAATACACTATAAATCCAGCCCTTTCACACGGCATTGCACATGAAGTCGGTTCAATAGAAGTCGGCAAACTGGCTGACCTGTCTATCTGGTCTCCCGCCTTTTTTGGTGTGAAACCCAGCCTGATTATTAAAGGTGGAATGATAGCGCAGGCATTAATGGGCGATGCCAATGCCTCAATCCCTACTCCACAGCCTGTGCATTATCGCCCCATGTTTGCAAGCTATGGACGTGCACTCAGCTCAACCAGCATGACCTTTGTATCCCAGGCGGCCATAAATGCAAACATAGATAAACAACTGGAACTGCAAAAATTAATCGGTGTCGTCAGTGGTTGCAGAAGCGTAAAAAAACAGCACCTGATTCATAACAACTATACACCCGATATCGAGGTGGATTCTCAAACCTATGAAGTGAGAGCCGATGGAAAACTACTGACCTGTGAACCTGCAAAAATACTACCAATGGCACAGAAGTATTTTTTATTTTAAACAGTTTATTTATGAGAAAAACGAAAGCTAAAAAAACAACATCTAATGAAACACGGAATTTAAAATGATAGAACTCACAAAACTGGAACCCAATGCAAACACCAGCAATGGAAAAATAACCTTGCAGATAGAACAGCGAGTGCGTAGTCGTTTACGTGCAAAACTTGATGATGGTCGCGATGCCGGATTATTTTTACCCCGTGGTACATTATTACGCGGCGGTGATTTTCTCAGCAGCCATGATGGCACGATAATACAAGTCGTGTCTGCAGCTGAAACCGTATCAACCATCTATTGCAAAGATCTAACCTTACTTGCACGTGCTGCCTATCATCTGGGTAATCGACATATTCCATTACAGGTTGAGAATGGCTGGTTGCGTTACCAACATGATCATGTACTGGATGAAATGCTCGAACAGATGGGGCTTGAAGTAAGCGTTGAACAGGCTGCATTTGAACCTGAAGCCGGTGCTTATCAACAGGCCGCAAATGGGCATAACCATTCTCACTCACATACACACGAACACGAACACGAACATAACTAATAAGGAATCATTGTATGAAAAATACTATTAAGCTCGTTATCACTTTCTGTTTTATGCTGCTATCACCGGTGGTCATGGCACATGATAATAATGTAACCCAGAGTCTGTTTACGGGTATGTTACACCCCATTATTGGGCTGGATCATCTCGTTGCGCTCATGCTGAGCGGTGTCATTATCGCAAACCTGAAATCGGCACAAACTCGCGCAACTATAGCCATCACCCTGGCATTAGTGTTCGGTGCATCAGGTGCCGTACTGATTGGATCACAGGTGTGGATACAATCAGCCTGGATTGAAGCTGCGATTGTATTTTCAATTCCACTTTATATTGCTTTAGTGTGGATTCAAAAATCTGCTCAGACACTGTCCATCACACTGATGAGTCTATTTATGATCGCCCATGGTTGGGCACATGGCGTTGAAATCACTGCCACTGCCCATAATATGAATCATCTACTGGATAACGCTGGATTCATGTCTGGTTTTCTACTGAGCTGCCTGAGCATTGTGGGTCTGAGTAAAATTATGACAACTTTATTTATTAACAGTCGCCACCGTCAAAGTCATGCAAGCCTCTAGTTTTGCAGCTTTGCGGCTAATGCATTTAATCAGTCCGAACTTACCCACGGGTGCTTTCACCTATTCACAGGGATTAGAGTGGGCTGTGGAATGCGGATGGATTAGCAATGAAGAAGAAGCAAAACAGTGGTTACAGTGCGTATTAACAGACAGCCTGCAGTACCTTGAACTGCCTTTATTATTTCGTTTATATCAGGCGCTTGAACACAACAGGCCACTGGAGTTCAACCAGTGGAGTCAGTGGATGTACGCGAGCCGCGAAACTTATGAACTCAGAGAAGAAGAAAAACAACGTGCACGTGCCCTGTACAGTTTATTAAAAAAACTGCCAGATAGTGATAACTGGACAGAATTAGAAAATTGTAAAGCCGCTTTATTAAAGAGCCAGGTTGCAGCTTATGCACTCGCCGCTAAGCATTGGAAAATATCTGCCAACGACTTACTCCTGGGATACACCTGGAGCTGGTTAGAAAATGCGGTGGCTGCGGCCATTAAGTTAGTGCCGCTGGGGCAAAGTGAAGGACAACGATTATTGTATGAGCTGACTGAAGACATCGTCAACACAGTTGAGCAGGCCAGTTTAATGGATGATGAGCGTATTGGTGCAAGTACCCCGGCACTTGCCATTGCCAGTAGCTTACATGAAAACCAGTATAGTCGATTATTTAGATCTTAAGTTTAGTTAAAAGAGGAAACAATATGAATTCAAAAGCCCCCTTACGAGTTGGTGTTGGTGGACCTGTCGGGTCTGGCAAAACCGCTCTACTAGAACAACTTTGTAAAGCCATGCGCGATACCTATAGCATTGCAGTGGTCACCAATGATATTTATACCCGTGAAGATCAGCGCATACTCACAGAAGCACAGGCACTGGAAGCCGAGCGAATTGTAGGCGTAGAAACCGGTGGTTGTCCGCATACCGCAATTCGTGAAGATGCATCAATGAATCTTGCGGCAGTAGAAGACCTCTCAACTTCGTTTAGTAATCTGGATGTTATATTTATTGAAAGCGGCGGTGATAATTTAAGTGCAACCTTCAGCCCAGAACTGGCTGACTTAACCATTTATGTCATTGATGTCGCATCCGGCGAAAAGATTCCACGTAAAGGCGGCCCAGGCATTACAAAATCAGATTTACTGGTGATTAACAAAATCGACCTGGCCGAAATGGTTGGCGCATCACTTGATGTAATGGATGCCGACACAAAACGCATGCGCAAAGAAAAACCCTATGTCTTCACACAATTAAAGAGCCTTGAGGGCCTGGATTTTGTGATTGAGTTTTTAGAACGTGAAGGGATGCTAAGTAGGTCGAAAGAAAAACTGAAGTCGGGCTAGTAAAAGAAAAGAAGCATGAAAATGAAAAGGGGTCGGTGACAAGTGATAATACTAATAATTCTCAGTTGTCACCGACCCCTTAAAAAAATACTCTATATCAAGGTACACAGGCCATTTCAGTACAGGCAACGAGTCCATTTTCAAGACAGGTGCAGGTATTACAGCCGTCATCGGCTATAAATGTGTCACCCAAAAATTTCGCTGTACCGTTATAGTTACATGTGGCACATATACCGGGTGCGTCGCCGGTTGGCTCAGTTGGCACACAAATCAAACCCGGCTCACATCGTTCACGAAAAGATGGCAAAACAAAACCTTCGCATCGATCACCTTCAGTTACAAAATCTACACAAACACTGGAACCTTGTTCAGTTTGACGACACCACTTACCATCTTCACAGTCGCTATCCTGTGCGCACTGGTTTATAAAACACTGGCTACTAATTACCGTATCATCACAACCAAACTGAACGGTTGCCACTTGAACAGACGGTGCACGAGGACACAAGGGTTCATTGGGCGGACAGTTAATTTGTTTTGAGAAATTCACATCAGTAATAAAGCCACCCGCAAAACACGCTGATACCGTATGCACACTACTCACGATATCCCATCCCGGCTCCTTTGCACTCTTAATACAGTCTTTAACTTCATGACGTGCCTTTGCAATTAAATAGCTATCCGATTTTGGTTTAATTTTGTCATCGACAACCGGCTTGTCAAAGTTGTCACATTCACCCTGGTAGGCTACATTAACACCTGCTGATGCAGCAACGCAGGCATTGCCATAGGTTTTATTATCGCAGCCACAAACTGGATTATATTCAAAGGTACAAATTTCCGGCTTTAGTGTGCATTGACCAGAATTAATCTGGCTACATTGACCGATTTGTTTAGCACAATATTCAAGCTTGCTACCACATTGTGCATTTGTCTGACAAACATTCACCAGGCTTGAGTCTAACTCCAGAGCATTCAGTGAATTTGATAGAAATGAAAAAAGAAAACAGATACAGATGGTAAGACGTTTCATGATGATACCTCCCCCTCTTGATTTGAGAAAAGAGAATAACACCCTTTTCATCAACATAAAATACTAAGTTCCTCAACTACATATTTATTTTTTCGATATAGGAAAAATTCCCATGACTCACAATATAGCTTCATCTTTAAACAAACTGAAATGAATCAAGGACATAGCACAATTGTTTCTAATATTAGAAATAATTGCACTTAGTCCCTGTTTACAAACTTAACTATGCGGCCTTAATACGCCCAATCAATACGCAATGGCATTTGACTCATTGGACTTTGATTAATTTGCTCAATGGGAACAATTGGATCGACAGGATTAATAAGGGAAATTGAGTATGGGTTGGAAAGTATATTTGTTAACTCAATAGATAGAACGTAATTTCCAGGATTAATAAATTGCCCGTCAACCGTTGTCAATTCAACTCTTCCACCAACGGTTTGCGACTCACCAGGTGCGATTGAAAAATTCGTCACAACCTGGGCAAAAAACCGATCGCGTGACCAACTTGAAATTATATTTCCAAAACTGTCTTTAATAAAAATATCAAAAACTTGAGCAGATGGGAATGTATAATCGATTGCTTGAGATGTATTATTAGTTAACGTCATAACAACGTCAACGGTCGGAACGACTGGTTGAATACCGATGATACCAGGCATCATATTAATCCAGACCTGTGGTGCTGGAAATTCAGTTGTCATAGTAACACCACTACGAACAGGAACTCCTCCAGGATCAGTTCCGCCAACACCGGGTAAAACACCGGCAACAACAACGAAAGGTGAAACAAACAGCGTTGCACTTAATAAAACAGCTACTCTTAATATGTTCATTATTTAATCTCTCTTTATTAATTAGCATTTTATACAAAGGAATACTATGAAATAATTTTTCATAGCCAGATAAAAATAAATCAGGAGACATCAGCACCTGCATAATACACAAATACTGGATGCAGTCTAAATGATGAAACTAATGAATAACGTTAATATGTTCACAGATATTTAATTGTTAAACCGGGAATAATTCCCATATACGAGGCAAGATAAAACATCTCATGCCAATCTCCTATCACAGGCCTGCATGTTTAAAATTAAAGGAGCTTAGATTAAGAAGTTAAGGGAGTTAAGGGGTCGGTGACAAGGAGTTAAGGGGTCGGTGACAAGTGATAATTATTAACGTTATCACTTGTCACCGACCCCTATAATCATTAATGGTATTAATATCTATTTCCTTTTCTAAAGCAACAATTTCAATTGAACGATCTCGGTGCCAGTATTCTATTTTTTCGACTTTGAAAAAATCGATAATAGAATTAATGATTTTCATAATAAGAACCAGCTTAATAACTAATAATTAAAAAAGTCAGTAACAAATGGTAATAAATTTTCAATACTTAATAACATCATTAAACAGTCTACTCCGTTGGGCTTAAAAATTTTTACCCTGATCTCAATACCAATAGAATAAGACTAGTCACCTTGTAGGTACTCCTTTAGGAGCACATCAATGATATGATTTCATAGCAACTTTTTTGTGCACCTAAAAAATGCTTAACTTATTGGCATTGACCCTGACATAGATAATTTTAATTTAAAAAACAAATCTCAAATATCATATCAATCTATAACTATTTTCCATTTTCCTGGCGAAACACGTGGTTTACCGGCCATTGCAGGTAGACTGGGATCAGCTGTTAAAAGATAACCATTATCGAGTTTACTGGCATCTATAATTGTTCCAGCTTTAAACCCAAATTTAATAATATCGCGACCTTCAGGATATAGCGAATTGTACAATCGCAATATACTGTACTGCGGTCGAGACGAATCACCTCCAAAGGCAAAGTCGTAACTTCCGGTATAATACACAAGCATTTGTTCGCCAGTATCCTCAGATACAAAAATTTTGGGTGGACGAACAAATGAATAATAAGGATTACTACTCAGTTGTATTTTATTCAAGCCATCATATTCAACCTGCCATAAGACCCTTTCTGATGGATAGGGTGAGTCTTCCATTGCTCCATGCACAATCATAAACCGGTCATTAACTGGCAACACAAAATCGATATGAGCAAAACCCGGTGAAGAAAATGATCCAATTTTATTTCCTTTACCTCCCTCAGCATAATCAAATACATTGTTATTTTTAAAAACGTATGATGCTTGCCTGGCCTTATTAAAAGAGACGATAACTTCAGTACCCGGCTCATCATCAAAAACACGACGACCTTCTTTTATAGAGCCATCTTCATAGAGTAACATTTCTTGTCCACCTTGAAGATCGCCAGTATCGGGTACTTCTTTAGAAGACGGCGCTTCATCATTATCAATTTCTGTGACTGTTACCCCTTCAATTAAAGGTATAAACTCTGGTGAGAACTGGATTTTTAGCTGTGTAATCTGCGACCTGAATAGCAGACTTGAGAACAGAAAAAAAGCCATAATAACAACGAGAGCTATACCTATGCCAACAATGCAAAGAAAAATTTTCATTTATATTGAGGTACCTTACTGTTTTATAAATTCGATCCCTGCTGTCCCGCTAATTTTTTTAAACATTATCTACAAGACTTACACATAAGACTATGAATGTGCTGCCCATTAAATGAGATATGAAACTAGCCATCTGTAAATTCGTCATCTCCGAATGCTTGTGTCGGAGATCCAGTGTCCCTAGAGCTTGTAAAGTCGCTGGGTTATAAAATAATTTAAGAGACGCCTTACATGGACTTAGCTGCTAAAAATTTCATCAAACATTTGATTCATCATTATACTTACAATTTCCTTAACATGAATATTCTGTTAATTATAATCCCTATAATAGAATAAACTTCGTACATATGTCTTCTACAAATCATTTCCTAAGCATAACCAGAAAGACTGTACGTAATTATTTAGAATTGATTACCCCTAAAAACTCAGTATCTTTCCAGTACGTCTCAAAATCACTGTCTCGTAAAAATTGGTCAGCAGTTTTTCCGTATTTAATTGACTGTTTAATGCTCTTCAACATATTTTCTTTATCATTATTGACTGAATAATAGCATGCCAAATTATAAAGAAGAACATTATTATCAAGTTTATCAATATCAAGTCCAGGCAATAATTTATCAAATATTATTTTACAGACAGCTCTGTCTTTTGAAATAACACAATATGCCAGACCTAGACTTGCAACATCATCTGTTTTTTTATTTTTACCTGCACGTGGCATTAATATCTCTATATAATGCATCAACACCCGTTTAGAGTTCGTAAAATCAGAATCAGATAATTGCGCTATTAACAACTTAGTCGCTTGATCTGCAAACAGGAACGCATAATCATCAGTATAATCACTGTTTCTAGCAATATCCTCAGACGTATTAAGATAGGCAGGTAATGTACTAATATTTTTTAATGTAGCTTGGTAATCCAGATTAAGCCTGGCTTTCTCGAAATACTGGTTTAGCTCTTCATCATCAATCCCAGAATTATTATCCTGTGTTTCAAGATCAACAAGTTTTAGTTTAAAAGATTTGATTCCACTACTAGCCCACACAGACAAAAACGCATTATTATCGTCAATTTTCTCTATTTCAAGCTTTATCTTAATCGGCTGATTATCAACTTTTAATTTCTGAAATGCATCGACCAATTCATTTCTGTTTATCAACAGTTTAAAATAAATAGATTCACGGGGCGCGTTCCACTGATATATTTCCTTATTAAAGAAAATATTAATGGCACCGGTAATATTTTTAGAACCATTCCATTCAAAGATAATTTCCTTAGGTAATGTTCGCAGTTTTGAGTCAATATTCGGAGTCAGTGGCTTATTTATATATTCAATTGAATCAGTAAAATAGTTTATTTTATGGATTTCACCCGACTTTTCTGCAAAGCCAATAAATACAGGCTTCCAGTCAAATTTAATTTTGTGAAATAAGTACGTCCCAAATGAAACACCCTTTTTTTCATAGCTAGCAATTGATTCATCTGTTAGGTTAATTTTTTCACGCAACACATATAACCCAGCTTCATCTGGCGAGCGTTTATTCTTCGAGTCCAGCCGAAGGTCAATTAGCGAAATATTGACTTTTGATCGAAATTCTTCAGGAGTGACATAGACTTCGATATCTGGACTATAACTAGAATAACTTTTAGTAGTATGTGCTTTAAAATATAGAACCTCATCTTGATGCTTAATCTGAAAATAACCCGTTCCATAATCACCATCCCAGGTCATCCCATTTATATCCATAAAGCGAGTAGAACTCGATCCTTTCTTATCAAAATAATTGATAGATATTTTGTTATCAGGGTTTTCCCAGTTATTACGATAGCTTTCAATTATTAGCGGTACTAACCTGTTATTTTTATTCTTGGGATAAACATGTGAGTTAACTTCATAATGTGGCTCATCTATATTAATAGAAAAATCATCAAAGCGTTTAGCTGTGTCCAATACCATCCAGCTACTATTCATTTTTAAATAAATTCTAACCCATTCTTTTTTACTATAAAAAATTTTATAATCAACCTCATCAGCTGAGCTAATATACTGCTTAAATTCTTTCTCAGTTAAAGTATCTGCATCTATTATTTTAGAATACTTTTGAGGAATCTTATTCCCTGTAATTGCCCAATCTACAAATGTATACTCATCAAAAAACACACCCGATATTAACAATGTAGAATAATGACTGTAACTGTCTATAATATAACCTTTCTCATTTATTTTAAAACTACTCGTTGCTCCCCGCCCACTACTGACTATAAAATTATTAGTTAATGGATCGAACAGTATTGCCTTACGTACAAGGTCAATATTTGTCTTACGTAACTCATATTTTTCTGATTCAACTATATTTTCGGATATAGAGCGATAACCCTCTGGCGCTTTAGCCATAACACCATTTGAACCGAAAAAAAACACCATACCAACACTTATTATTCGTCGAAACACACTTTTGCATATCACAATAATGCCCCCAGTTTAACAGACACTTTCAATCAGAGACAAAACCTGTCAGATAAGCGCTCTAGTTATTTATTAGATGTTTTTGTACGATAGATAACAACGTCAGTATACGTGGATTTTTCTTGCTGATTGTCTGAAGATACTCAAGCTTTTTTAATGCCAGTTCATACTTACCACTTTTTATTAAATTTTTTACTAAAAGTAATTCGTTTTCCAGTTCCATTCGTTTTTGACTAATATCCATCCTGTTTATAATACTGAAACGCAGGTGAGTTAATCTGTCATTATTGGGACTTACAATTAATCCACTATCGATGTTGTCAATCGCGTCAAAATAAGCTCCCCTTGATACTTGATATTTTGCTAGTAGATAATAATGGCCTGTTATAGCATCAATACCAGCATGAGCCTGAATATTATCAGGATCAATTGATAAAACCTGTGAGTATTCTGTTAATGCAGAAGCCTCTTTAGGACTTATATATTGTCTCTCTTTCATATAATAAGCTGCTTTATCCAGATGTATAAAAACATCCTTATTTTTACTAATCTGTGCTCTTAATGTTTGTATTTCTTCTTCTTTTTCTGTGACAAGATTACGCTGTTTTTCTAATTCATTAAGGTAGGCTTTTGTTTGCTTGGCAGCTCGAGCAGCAAAAGCTTTTATAGATGCAAATTGCTTTTGTGTATAATCAGATAGATTATCGTTTACGATAACTGATAATGACAAAACCAGAACTATCAAAACAACAATGCTTTTATAAGTTCGCATGCGTGCACTACGTATGGCAGCCTGTTCATTTTTTGATCTAGTTAGTTTTGCCAGATCTTCAATTAAGTCGAAGGCAGATGCGTATCTATCGGCTGGTTTCTTCGATAATAATTTATGGATTATAGGCTGGTGTTCTTCGAACTTTACATCGAGATCCGGTGGTGTCTCCTCTAAATGTTTATATATTAAAGCAAACGGAGTATCGGCAGTAAAAGGTTTTTTACCGGTTAGCATTTCATAATAAACTACACCAAGACTGTATAGATCTGTACGGTGATCCACTTTATTGCTGGAGGCCTGTTCGGGGCTTATATAATAAGGTGTGCCCAACAACATACCGCTTGTCACTGTTTCTTCGCTGAAACTAATGGATCCGGCAATACCAAAATCAGCCAGTATTGGCTGTTTATCTTCATTGAAAATAATATTACCAGGCTTTATATCGCGATGAATAAACCCTTTGCTGTGAGCATAGGCGAGCGCCTCGCTCAGTTTAGTAATAATATTAATTGTTTCATCCTGGCTTAAGCGGGACTTTATCTTCTGTTTTAAATCACCACCCTGTAAATATTCCATTGCAATATAGAAATGATTATCGGTTTCACCGGAATCAAAAATTGTAATAATATTAGGATGGCTTAGAACACCACAATTTGCTTCCTGTAAAAACAGCCTGGAAAAGCTGTTATCCTCACATGTGCTTTTGGGAAGAATCTTTAATGCAATGGTGCGGCCAACTGCTACCTGTATGGCAACAAAAACTCTGGCCATACCTCCTTTAGCAAGTTTCTTCAGAATTAAGTAGCCAGGGATTTCAGAATCAGACATGAGACAAAATAAAGTATTGTTGGTTTATTAAAAATGTAATTAATTTGAGTTGATATTCACTGGGAGAATTAGATTCTAATCACTCTCCGGATTATAGCAGCTATCTGGTAAAATACCTAAGTATAGTTATAGCATTTAAATCTATGAAAATAAGATGTAAGGAACAATCAGGACACACTGCACAGATCAACTAGGACATCCATGTAGATTAACTAGGACATCCATGTTAAGAAAATCATGAAACATCCAGGCCTTTATTTCTATTTATTCCTTATGGTGAATGCATCTGTAAGTTGATTCTAAAAACTGCCTCGTATTCTTAAGAAAAACCTTGAGCAAAACCTGTGTGTCTGTAATGAGGTGCCAAAAATAGAAATAATTAACACCATTGTAAATGGAACCACAACAGTGGCAGAGATAATGAAGCAGACCTATGCCACCATGGGGAGTGGCTGCTGTACTCAACAGGTAGAGCGATTGAATGCCTACTCCTGGAAACCAAGGAATAGCTTTCATTCTAAGCTGTAGTGTTTGAACAAAACGGACAGCCCCAAATGGCACTAAGTTAAGTCTGTTTAGCGTTGTAGGCTGGATCAAGCGAAGCGGATCCGGCATTTTCTGGCCACAACCTGATGGATCCGCTTCGCTTGATCCACCCTACGCTATGCATGCTAAACCACGTTAACTTGGTGCCATTCCGGACAGTCCCCTTCACTTCTATACAGTGATTGAAAAACCATTTACCCACAATATTTAGCAGAAAGACCTGTTTAGTTATAGGCTTATGAGGATAAATTGATTTGTATTTTTCATCAACTTTTGTTTCCCGTTTTTATACTGAGTGTCAGGTAATTAATTACAATAATATTTTGGAATAGAGATTATTAATTCTATATTATTCAACTTATTGCAAATCTTCGTAAACCACATGTGCAATTTCCGATATTTTATTTTTATTCAGATCGGATAATATAACAAAACTTAACTTCTGATCGGTCCAGTAAAAGCCGTTTATATTTTCATTCGAAGCGTAACGAAAACTGCTGACCGATTCATTTTGCTCACGTTTACGAATAAAAAGGGTCAGGCGTTTGCCATGCGTATTTTCATACATGA
>Ga0316207_10003205_pt1 | contig 15546 bp, 14 predicted proteins | sample 6weekpyrite_MG_FD_204943 | JGI IMG/M metagenome (GOLD analysis project Ga0316207, IMG submission 204943) | Microbial mat bacterial communities from mineral coupon in-situ incubated in ocean water Damariscotta River, Maine, United States -... | ecosystem: Environmental > Aquatic > Marine >... | reverse complement strand
GTGAGGCATCCTTCAACCAATCCATGCAGTCTGCTCGCACCAGTTCATGTTTTTGCCTGTCAACGTTATTTAACTCAAAGTTTTTTTCTGCCCAATCCAGGTAGGTTTTTGACATATCGACACTCACCGATTTTATTGCGCCATGCGCAATGGCCTGCAAGCTTGCCGTCGCCGTATAACAAAACAGATTCAACACGCGCTTGTTTTCTGACAGCTCACCAAACATACGGCGTGTTATGCGGTGATCAAGGAATACACCGGTATCAAGATAATCTGAGAAGTTCACCCACATGCGACATGGGCCCTCCTGCACTTGGTGAAATTCATCGGTGCTGGCAAGACGGTTATACTGGTCGCGACCACTCTGGCGTCGACGTTGCCGGAAACTGATTTGGTCAGCATCTACCTCAAGCACCCGTGGCAGCATGGCAAACACAGCTTGCAGGCGTTGCAAGGCTTTCAGTGGTTCAATGCTTTTCGGTGCCGCATACTCCTGCACATGTACAAACAGGCGATCACTGTAATACAGGTCAATCGCCACCGAGAACTCTGGCAGATCGGCATCGTAAACGCGATAACATTCGATGCCTTCACGTTTTGCCCAACGCGAGAACTTCTTCAGGTTCTTTCGCAGACGGTTCGCAAACATCTCCCCGCCTATCTTCTCCAGCAGGTCGGGTTGTTTGTATAACAATAGTTCACATTCTATCGGGCCGTTATTCAGTTCAATGACCTCATCGGCCACCTGTCCCTGGTAGAATGGCATCTCGTGGCTGCCCGTAAATACGGCTTGCTGCCAGTTCGGTAATTGTTCACGCTGCAATGTGCCAAGCGCAGCATAGACGGCTCTCAGACCACCCTGCGCACTTATGCGCTCACCATACGGCGGATTACAGATCAGCAGACCCTGTTCAACGTCCGTCAAGGCCACTGGCAATGGACCTGTCTCACCAATCAACCGCGTCTCGGCATGGATGTGATTTTTTAACTCTGCCCGAGTGATATTGGCGATTGCTTTACGAATAGCGTGCTTGTCAGCATCGTGGCCACGAATCGGGGGCATCGATTCAAGCCCGTTCTGCTTGCGCTGCTGCGCGTCTTTTTGCACATCATTCCATATGTCTGCATCATGACCGGACCAATGCTCAAACCCGAAACCTTCACGCAACAAGCCGGGCGCGTAATCACCGGCCATCATCGCCGCCTCAATCAGCAAGGTACCACTGCCACACATCGGGTCAAATAAGGCCTGTTGCTTAGGCCAACCGGCGAACATCAGAAGTGCCGCGGCAAGATTTTCTTTTAAGGGTGCTTCTCCGCCTGCTTCACGGTAGCCCCGACGATGCAGACTGCCCCCTGACAGGTCGAGCGATAACTGCGCCTCACGGCGGCGTATATGCAGGTTGATGCGAACATCCGGGTTATCGGTATCAACCGATGGCCGCTCACCCGTGTTGTTCCGAAACTGATCAACAATCGCATCCTTGATACGTAACACCGCAAAATGACTGTGATCAATGACTGATTGCGCCAATGTGCAGTGAACTGAAAAACTCGCCTCCACAGGGAAAAAACCTTGCCAGTCAATAGCCATTGCGCCCTCATAGAGCGCATCTGTGTCACCGGCCTTAAAGCTCGCTATCGGCATCAATACCCGGTTAGCAATGCGTGACCACAGGCAAATCCTGTACAGCGTGGCTTGATCAGCCTCACAGTGGACACCTGCTGCAACAGCCTTGGTCTGCTTCGCGCCACAGTCTCGCAATTCTTGCTCAAGCAGCCGGGGCGTGCCACGTGGGGCACTGACAAATAATTTCATGATTTTCTGGCCAGTATTTTCAGTTATATACGGAGGAAGGCGCAGTATACCGACAATCCTGCACACTGCCGACCGCTAAAAGTCAAAAAACGTGACGCTGTTCAATGTTGTAGCTGTATGGATCTATACACTCTGCCCTGGGAGGTACACGTAATGTCCGTCAACGCACTACAGGTCGAAACCGAGTCACTGCAAAACCTGCAACCACTCAGTTCTTTAAATTCCAGGCAACTTCACCAACTCGCCCGCCAATCCGAACTTCATGCGCTCCAACATGGTGAAGAACTGCATGTGCCCACAAAACCCATAGCACGAAGGCTGGGTGAAGACTTCATGGATTTTTTGGTCAAGGGTGATGTTGAGTGTGTCCGTGAGCATCATCGTCAAAAGATTCTTTTCGGTACCCGCAAGGCGCGACAGCCGCTACATGAACATATGCCCCACTACCAGTCACTGCGTGCAGTCGGTCACTGTATTATTTTACGCATCAATGTGATTGACCTTGAGAACCTTTTATCCATCCATTGGGAACAGGGATACGAATATGAAGAACTGCAGGTTGAAAGTGATATGCATTCAATCGCTAACCTGCTTCAAAACCGCTGCCTGCTCGGGCTTCCACCTGATAATATCGAAACCGTATTTGCCTTAATGGAAACCGTTGAAGTTCTCGCCGGTGAACAAGTTATCACCCAAGGTGAACTCGACGACGGCTACTACACTGTCTTACATGGCCAATGTGAAGTCACACGTAAACCAGATGGCGAGGGTGAAGACGTACTGCTCGCCGAAATTGGACCCGGTGCCAGTTTTGGAGAGGAGGCCTTAATCACAGGTGCTGCGCGTAATGCCAGTATTCGCATGCTCACCGATGGTAACTTGATGCGGCTTAACAAGAAAAACTTCCTTACCTATGTTGTCGAAGCACTACTCGACTTTATTGATTACGATACGCTCATAATCAAACTCAGGAGTGCAGCACATCTCATAGACGTCCGAAACAGGGACGAATATAGAGACAATGGTCACGGTGTAAACATCCCTTTACCCATGCTGCGCCTGCACCTACAAGGTCTTAGTAAAGACCGGGAATACATCTTTTGCTGCAATGATGGCAAGCTCGCCACAACGGCGTCGTTTATCGCCACCCAGCATGGATTTAAATCCAGTGTGCTCCTTGGTGGCCTAAACAATGTACCGGAAAACTGCCTGCAAACACTCCCGGAAGGCTAGCCTTATCAACTTCCCAGCATTGCTGCCTTGAGGCGCTCGTCTGCAGGTGACGAGCCCAGCCAAATCTTAAGCAGTACCTGGGCAAAGGAACTGCCCTCAACGATACCGGCTATTTTACCATTAAAGGCAACACTGGTCCCTGTCGCAGGGTCATAGTTAACCGTGATCACTTCGCCATTACGGACAGTTTTAAACAATCCATTGAACTGCTTTATCTGATCGGCATAACGACTGAGTTCTGCCTGAGTATTATTACTCTCGAAGCCATCATTCCAGGCGTCGACCAGATCTTTACCTGTCACTTCATCGTATAGAAAGTGCATACTCACGCGCCATGCCTCACCCTCTTTGATGTCGGTAAGCTGCTGTGCATTTTTTGTCAGGTACAAGGCCCCGATATAGATATTAAAAAAGAACTTGCTCCGCACACCAACGCCATTCAGTTCAAGTTGTGTATCAAGAATTTCGATCTGCTCGACTATCTCAACGCCCTCAATCTCCCTCGCCTCGAGCAGCACAACATTGATACTCAATAGCAATGCCAAAAACCCTCTCATCTTTACTTACCCTCTATGGATGCTGTGCCTGGTCACCTGCCAGGCATTTTATTTTTATTTAACTTTGATAATTGTCATTTCTCCCTTCTCCTCATCGGCCATTCCATAGCGGACTTGACAGTCAGGCCAAGTTTTTCTAATTTCTGTACAAAAAGAAAGGGAAATATCAAGATGGAACTCACACCTGTGATGCAAAAATACATCCTGCACTGGGGAGAAATGGGCTCGCGCTGGGGCGTAAATCGAACCGTCGCACAAATTCATGCGCTGTTATACCTGGCTCCCGAACCGATGCATGCAGAAGAAATTACCGAGACACTTGGTGTCGCGCGCTCTAATGTCAGTACCAGTCTTAAAGAATTGCAGTCATGGGGCCTTGTTAAGGTCAGTCATGTCATGGGCGATCGGCGTGATCGTTTTCAATCACTGCACGATTTATGGGAAACATTCTACGTCATCATCGAAGAACGCAAGCGTCGTGAACTGGATCCAACGCTGAGCACCTTGAGAGAGTGTATGCTTGAAGCCGATCAGGACAAATCCACGCCAGATGATGTCATCAAGAAGATTGAGAATGTATTACGATTTTTAGAGGTGCTAACCAAGTGGTATGAACAAATCAGAACCATCCCGCATTCTGCACTGGTAAAGCTACTAAAGATGGGTAGCCGAATTACTCACTTCATCGGTTCGAAGTAGCCGGCAAGGCAAGTGGTATCAGGCGTGCTCGCTCTCGTCCAGGTAGCGTTTGACGGTTGAAAAAAACGCCTGCAGGTTAATTGGTTTGGTCAGGTAATCAGAGAAGCCCGCATCAAGCCCCGCCTGTATATCAGCGGACAGGGCATTGGCACTGATTGCCACAACAGGTACATCACGCGTGTTATCCATTTTCTTCAGTTCAGCAAGCGCTTCATAACCATTCATACCCGGCAGGTTAATATCCATTAATACCATATCAGGGGTATTTTCCTGCGCTATTTCCAAGCCGATTTCAGCCGTCACAGCACCCGTCAATTCCACATCAGGGAATGTTTTCAGGAGCTGCTCAACCAGGCGCATATTCGCCGGGTTGTCCTCAACATAAAGAATTTGCTGTTTATTCAACTTCACTCAACTTTAATCAAAACACCACAAAATTCAATCTAATACACTTTAATTGGCAACACTTTTAGGTTTTGCCGTGATTTAGACTATGACTACTTCATTCTAAATCCTAGCAGCCAATACGCCCAAGTAAATAGTCTATGTCCATTATTTTGCATTAGTTTACACTAGAATTGGTCAAACTAGCATGAAAATGCGCCCTGGGTATATAAGGTTTTATACGTATCACGGTACTATTCAGCGTCTGACTTATGTCGTATATTAGATAGTACTTATGAATACTCTTGATACATCTGCCCTGCAACAGGCGATCACTTCGAAGAAGGATCACCTCGCGACGCTTGTAGAACATCCGCTAGAAAGGCTGGCTGAGCGCTGTGCAGAAGTCTGGATGGATGCCGATGCACTGGACAAGATCTTTTTAGAAGCTCATAAAGATATCCCCTTTGCGCATTTATTGTTTGCCTTAAATATCGATGGCATTCAAGTCAGCTCCAACGTCGAACCGGGTGGCGAGGCCGATGAATCATGGCGAGGGCTGGATCAATCGAACCGGCCCTACCTGATGAAAAACCTGCCTTACCGAGGGGTAATACTGTCATCCGTATACATTAGCCTACGTACCCATAAGCAATGTATTACTGTACTGCATGCAGTGAATAAGGATGAAAAGCTACTCGGCTTTATCTGTGCGGATTTTTCCATGGCCGATATTCCTGAACCTGAGCACACAGCAAAACAGGACTTTCACTGGACACAATTTCGAGGTGACCCGGCCGTTCGTGGCACCGTGTTTATGCAACAACGGGCAAACAGTCTACTCGATGAACACATCGATGAAGTGCTCGCCCTGATAAACATCCTCATGGTGGAACACGGTGTGTTCCATACCAAGATCCATTTCTCCAGCGGTCGCATTTCAATGTGGCTACTCGAGGATCCCTATAGCTATCACATATACACGGTTGATGAACTGATTAACCCCGATCTTTGCCTCGCCTTTCCGCTGGTTAAATACCCGGAGAATGCAAAAATCCCGGCCGAACAAATCAAGGGAATACTCGACCAATTTAAAGACCTGCGTTTCGCTGATGAAACAATTTACCTGCGTTCAAGTTCTGTGAACCTGATGAACAGCATACTTGGCCTGACATTCTCCTGTGATGGTTCCCATTACATGCCGTATGAAGAATTCCTCGAGCGTGATCTCGCATTTTGGCTAGGTGCCGGCGTAAAGACCGAGACCCCTAAAATATAACCAGACAGACTGAGGATGGATCCTCTTATGTACAACACAATTCGATACCTTTACTGCCTTTTACTCATCATGGTTGGCAGCACGTCTTATGCCACGGGCACCTTGCCAACCATTGAGTTTGTTTCCATTCCTGCTGCCAGTTACCAAATGGGTACTGCTGACCTGCTGGATATTCAGTTTGAACTCCCCCCGGACAACACGCTGCAGATCGATGATGAACAACCTGCACACCGTGTACAACTGGATGCCTTCGAGATTGGAAAATATGAAATCACCCAGGCGCAGTGGCTTACGCTGATGGGTACACGCCCCGGCCCCGACGAGTATTGGCGACACCCACAGTGGCAACATCTGCCGGTTGTGTCTGTCAGCTGGAATGACGCACAGGCGTTTATCGAACAGCTTAACCAACGTGATACACGTTACACCTACCGGCTGCCCACCGAGGCCGAATGGGAATACGTCAGCCGTGGCACATCCACTGCACTCCGTCCTTTTGATGCTAGCGAGTTGGGTGACCATGCATGGGTACTCGCCAACTCAAGTGACGTGCCTCACCCGGTGGGGCAACTCAAGGCAAATATGTTTGGTATACACGATATCTTTGGCAATGCATGGGAGTGGGTCAGCGACTGGTACCAGCCTGATGCCTACCAGCAGCATTCGGTCATCAATCCAGAAGGCCCTGCCAATGGAAAATTAAAAGTAAGACGTGGCGGTTCCTATCACTGTGCATCACACCTGGTACGGTCTGCATATCGTGCCGCTGACAAGCCTGCGCAACGCTATTCTGTTCTGGGGTTCAGGTTGGTACGCGTGCAACGCACTGAAAGTCGATAGCGGTTGAAGGAATGGTGGCTATGGGTGGACTTGAACCACCGACCCCAGCATTATGAATGCTGTGCTCTAACCAGCTGAGCTACATAGCCAAAAGATATTCCTATCCGGAAGGATTCCGAGAGCCGCGCATTTTGGGGGTTCCACACCCACTTGTCAAGCACGTAATGACCCGTTCTGCTCAACAAAAAATCTAGTTTTTTCTTTTATTATTCAAATAACTATAAGACTTTCATATTGGTATTAGGCGAAAGACCCTATATAATTAAAGTTATTGTTAACAAGGACGTTTTGCAATGAACAAAAACACTACACACGATATTGATGTCTGTATGTACCGCCATACCTCTAAGTACCTGTTTTCCCTGTACGTCTGTATTCTGGTTTTCTGTGGTTTGTCACACCCCGTCCTTGCAGCTGATAAATCGTATAGCATAGCGGTTGTTCCTCAATGGCAGCCCATTATTGTTCAACGAAATTGGCAGCCCTTCCTCGATGAAATCAGCCAACGTAGTGGCGTGACGCTAAGCTTGTTACAGAGCCGGTCTATCCCTGAGTTTGAGAATATGATTCTTCGCGGTGAACCTGATTTTGCATACATGAATCCTTACCATGCAGTAATGGTACAAGGGAAACAAAATTATATTCCGCTCGTTCGCAATGGCGAAAAGGAACTCAACGGCATCCTTGTGGTACGCAAAGACAGTAACATCAAGCACATTAAACAACTGGATGGCATGCACGTTGTATTACCATCACCGAATGCCTTCGGCGCATCGCTGTTTATACGCGCCTTTCTGGAGAAGTTTGAAAACGTGAAAATTATTCCACGCTACGTCAACACGCATGCCAATGTATACAGGAATGTTATTTTTAAAACTGCCAAGGCAGGTGGCGGGGTCAATCAAACCCTAACTCGCGAAAAAAGGGGTGTGCAGAAACGATTGAAAGTGATCTATCAAACACCTAGTACAGCACCACACCCTCTTACTGCCCATCCTCGAATTCCAGCAGAGATCAGGAATCGGGTCACAGCAGCAATTCAATCTATGTGGACGGATACTTCACAACAACATTTATTATACAGCGTACAGCTTTCTTCACCGGTTAAGGCTGACTATCGAGAAGATTATGCACCGCTGGAGGTCCTTGGACTGGAAAGCTTTGTAGAAAGGCCTTCAGTACAAGACTAAGGCAGCTAAACGTTAAAGCGGAAGTGCATCACGTCACCATCGGCGACGATATAGTCTTTTCCTTCAAGCCGCCATTTACCGGCATCTTTAGCACCTGACTCACCATTGAATTCAATGAAATCGTCATAACTGACGACCTCCGCACGAATAAATCCTTTTTCAAAATCAGTGTGAATGACCGCTGCAGCTTTGGGTGCCGTCGCGCCGATCTGTACCGTCCATGCCCGCACTTCTTTAACACCCGCAGTGAAATAGGTTTGCAGACCAAGCAAGCGGTAACCGGCACGTATTACACGGTGCAGACCGGGTTCTTCGAGATCCAGTTCATCAAGAAATTCTTTTGCTTCATCGTCATCCAGTTCAGCAATCTCGGCCTCGATCGCTGCACACACAGGAACCACAGGTGCATTCTCAGCATTAGCGAATTCCATTACAGCATCGAGATGGGGATTGTTTTTAAAACCATCCTCGCTGACATTAGCAATGTACATGGTCGGTTTAATGGTAATCAGGTGCAGTTCGTAAAGTGCAGACTGTTTATCTTCATCAAGACCCATCCCCCGTACAGGTGCTCCACTATCAAGGTGGTCACGCACTGATTCCAGTAACGCCAACTTCGCAATTGCATCCTTGTCACCGGAACGTGTCAGCTTCGTTGTGCGTGTGATGGCTTTTTCCACCGTATCCATATCAGCAAGCGCGAGTTCGGTGTTGATGACTTCAATATCTGACAAAGGGTGAATCTTGCCTTCTACGTGGACAACATCATCATCTTCAAAACAGCGCACGACGTGCGCGATAGCATCAGTTTCACGAATATTGGCGAGAAACTGGTTGCCTAAACCCTCACCTTTTGAGGCGCCTGCAACGAGACCCGCGATATCAACAAATTCCATGGTCGTCGGAATTGTTTTTTCCGGGCTAACAATCGCGGTAAGTTTATCGAGACGTGGGTCGGGCATTTCTACAATACCGACGTTAGGCTCGATGGTACAAAACGGGTAATTCTCGGCCTGGATCCCGGCCTTGGTCAACGCGTTAAACAGCGTTGATTTACCAACGTTTGGTAAGCCGACAATGCCACATTTAAAACCCATAACAGTATACCTTCTTAATTCACTCAGCTATGCAGGCTATGCATGGCCTTTTCAATATTGCCATCGACCAATTCTGGCATGACACGTACCGCATCATCCATGGCATAACCAATTTCTGTTCTGTCCACAGCAGAAGGTCGGGTAAGAACGAAATCTGATACATCCTTGCTGTTGCCTGGATGCCCGATCCCGACCCGGAGTCTAAGAAAATTCTTGCTGCCCATCGCACTGATGATGTCACGCAGACCATTATGACCACCATGACCACCACCCTTTTTCAATCGGACATCTCCCGGCTCAAAATCAAGCTCATCGTGTACAACCAGGATACTTTCGACAGGGATCTTGTAGTACTTGGCCAGCGAGGAAACCGACTGACCACTACGGTTCATGAAGGTGTCAGGCTTGAGCAGCCAGACAGGTTCACCGTGCAGATTGGACTTACCTGCCTGACCATGAAACTTGCTGTCCTTGCGTAACTCGCAACCAGACTGGCGCGCGAGTTCATCTATAAACCAGAAACCGGCATTGTGCCGCGTTGCCTCGTATTCTGAACCAGGGTTACCCAGTCCAACGATGAGTGCAATACGCGACACCAATGCCGGTTCTGACCGCGCAGGACGCGGTTAGTCCTTCGCTTCTTCGCTTTCGCCTTCAGCTGCAGCTTCTTCACCCGCCTCAGCTTCTTCTTCATCACCGCCACGTGTCTTGTGGATGCTGACAATAGGCTGATCATGATCGTCACCATGGCTAAGCGCGACAACCTCAACACCTTCAGGAAGTGTCAGGTCAGACAGGTGCAGTGAGTGACCCAGTTCCAGCGCTGTCACATCAACTTCAATGTATTCAGGCAGGTCTTTCGGCAGACAGCTAATTTCAACTTCAACCGCGTTATGCTGGATGAGACCACCCTGTTCCTTAACACCCACAGCAACGTCTTCATTAATGAAATGCAGCGGCACGTGCATGTGCAACTTCTCGTTCTCATTAATGCGCTGGAAATCAGCATGCAGGATCGTTGGCCTGGCTGGGTGGCGCTGCAAGTCACGCAGCACGGCCTTGATGCCCTTACCGTCGACGTTGATTGTCAGGATATGTGAATAAAAGGCTTCATTTTCCAGGGCGTTTGCAATCTTGTTGTGTTCCATTGTCAATGAAACAGGATCGTCTCCACCCCCGTACATAATAGCCGGGACTTTGTTCGCATGACGCAGGCGGCGGCTCGCACCTTTCCCCGTGTCTGTGCGAACTTCTGCATCTAGTTCAAAAGTTACACTCATTGGTAATACTCCTACTTTAAGTTAAAACGCCTCACCACCATGGTGATGCGCTCGCTTCCCCGCGACCAGAGAAAGCTAATCAGGTTGATAGATTAAAAAATCATCAACCTGCTTCGTCAGTCCATGTATAGAGAACTGACAGATTCTTCACTACTAACTCGACGCATCGTCTCAGCCAGCATCGCCGCAACGCTGATCTGACGAATACGTGAACAGTTTTGTGCTTCGTCGCTCAGCGGTAACGAATCCGTCACCACCAGTTCGTCCAGCGCCGATGCCTCAATATTGCCGACTGCCGGCCCCGATAACACAGGGTGTGTACAGTATGCAGCCACACGTGCTGCACCATGTTCTTTCAACGCATTTGCCGCCTTACACAAGGTGCCTGCGGTATCGACCATGTCATCAACGAGCACACAACTACGCCCCTCTACATCACCGATAATATTCATTACTTTTGACACGTTTGCCTTCGGGCGACGCTTGTCGATAATTGCCAGATCGGCATCATCGAGGCGCTTGGCAATTGCACGTGCACGCACCACGCCACCGACATCCGGTGAAACAACCATCAAATCACTACCATTACGCTTCCAGACATCGCCAAGCAATATTGGAGAGCCGTAGACATTATCAACAGGGATATCAAAAAACCCCTGGATCTGATCAGCATGCAGGTCCAGCGTTAACACGCGGTCGGTACCTGCCGCGACAATCATATTCGCGACCAGCTTGGCCGTAATTGCGACACGTGCTGAGCGTGGACGACGATCCTGGCGTGCATATCCAAAATAAGGGATGACCGCGGTAATACGCCTTGCCGACGAACGACGCAAGGCATCGACCATAACCAATAATTCCATCAGGTTGTCATTGGTTGGCTTACAAGTTGGCTGGACAATAAAGACATCCTTACCACGCACGTCTTCCATTATCTCAACCGCGACTTCACCGTCACTAAAACGACCAATCGCTGCTCTACCGAGTGGCAAATGCAGGTGACTCGCAATGGCATTCGCCAACTGCGGGTGGGCATTTCCAGCAAACACCATCATCGAGCTATCTGGCACGGGTCACCTCGTTGTCACCGCTATTAAAAATATGGCTGGGGCGGCAGGATTATTCGGACTACGTCCTCGCCCTGCGGGCCGCGCTTTACTGCAGAACCCCTACGGGTTTCCTCCAGCACTTCCTGAACTCGCGTTGCTCGTTCTGGTCGCGCGTTCACGTTCGCTTCGCGAAACGTGTCGAACCTTGAGGTTCTCATCCTGCCACTACCCTGTCAGACTCCCCTGTAGCGCCTGGCAACAGTGTAGCCTCACATACTACTAATATGGCTGGGGCGGCAGGATTATTCGGGCTTCGCCCTCACCCCTTCGGGCCGCGCTTCACTGCAGAACCCCTACGGGTTTCCTCCAGCACTTCCTGAACTCGCGTTGCTCGTTCTGGTCGCGCGTTCACGTTCGCTTCGCGAAACGTGTCGAACCTTGAAGTTCTCATCCTGCCACTAACCCTGTCAGACTCCCCTGTAGCGCCTGGCAACAGTGTAGCCTCACATACTACTAATATGGCTGGGGCGGCAGGATTCGAACCTGCGCATACGGGGATCAAAACCCCGGGCCTTACCGCTTGGCGACGCCCCAATAACTCTTTTACCTGATGTGTCACAGAACACTTTCAGTTCTCTCCCTAGAATCTCTTCAAGATTCATCAGGGATACCCTGAACCTGCTCTGCAGGTTCTGGTAATTGTGACTACCCTAACCTATATCAATCAGCCTTATTCAGCCTTATATAAAGGTGAGTGATTACAGCCTTTAGCAACAAAACCCTGCCAATCGCCGGGCATTTTACTCAAAATATCAACTGCTTGCGACTCTGTATCAAAGTCAGCAAAAATACAGCTGCCGGTCCCGGTCATCCGCGCTTCGGCATATTTTCCTAACCATTTCAGTGCCCTATCAACTTCAGGGTGGCGATGCCTGACGACTGGCTCGCAGACGTTCGTGGACTGGCCTGACAGAAAGTCGCGTATTGTGATGGCCGGACAGTCACGTGTCAATTCCGGGGCGGAAAAGATTTCTGCTGTACTGACCTGTATTTTGGGTTGAATGACCAAAAACCAGCGTTCTGGCGGGTCAACCGGCTCAAATATTTCACCGATACCTTCAGCCCAGGCAGCATGACCGTGAACAAAAATGGGCACGTCAGCGCCCAGTTTGAGCCCCAACTCCGCAAGCTCATTGTTGGATAGCTCGCAGTTCCAGAGCTGGTTTAACGCGACCAGGGTTGTGGCCGCATCGGAACTCCCTCCGCCAAGACCACCACCGCTGGGCAGTCGTTTAACCAGGTTTATCTCTGCACCCAATCTGCTGCCACTATGTGACTGTATAGCCCTGGCAGCGCGCACCACGAGGTTGTCCTCATCCTCCACACCGTCTAATCCACCCTGCAACTGAATTACACCATCATCACGCACTTGAAAGACCAGCTCGTCACAATAATCCAGAAACTGGAAAACAGTTTGAAGTTCGTGCATCCCATCTGGGCGTTGATTTGTGACGTGGAGAAATAGATTCAATTTGGCCGGCGCTAGCCAGGTATCCGCAATTGTCATCCGGACTGTCTCGTAATTTGCCAATTATCTATCACCAGGCGTACATCGAGCCCTTCGTTATCCATGAATATCTTGCCTGGCAATGTAAAGCCTGCTGCATCGACATAACGCCGGTAGCGTATCTTCCAGCCACTTTGCCTGAGAGTGGCAAGACGCCCGGCCGGGTCTAATTCTATCTGTGCGGGCTCCCCAGGTATGACCTGTCCTACTGTCCAGAAACGCAGACCCTTCACTGGCACACGCCAGCCTATTTGTTGAGCAAGTAGCTGTTCCGGATCATTTGAATGCGTCTGCCGGCCATCATGTGTCAACACCACTGCTTGCGGGCTGCCATCCAGTTGAATTGCACCGGCGCCGAATGGACCAAAAATTTGAATATGATAGGCCTTGTCGATCTGGCGCCACAGGATAGTAGCGTGCCAGGCCTCTTCTTCAAGACGAACCGATATACGCCCATCTATGTTCCAGGTATCAAGTTTACTCAGGCGTTGCTGGTGTGCTTGCCAGGCCGACTGTTTATCCGCAACAGCTTGCACCGGCGGTTCTGACAGAACCAGTACATCACAACCACTTAAAAGCAGGACAGCAAATAACAGCAACAGGTACTTCATAACTCGAGACGCTTCATAACCTCGACAATGTGTTCATCGTCAGGTGACTTTTCCAGCCCCCTGTTCAATACCTTGCGTGCACGTTGTTTTTCACCCATTACCCACAGTAATTCTACAAGGTGAGCGGCAATTTCAGCATCGCTGTTCAGGTCATAGGCGCGTGTCAGGTGTTTTAATGCCTCGTCGTACTTACCCAGGCGGAAATGCACCCAGCCCATACTGTCCAGGATCGCGGCGTCATCCGGCATAAGTTCGTAGGCCTTGTTGATGTAGATGAGCGCCTCATCATAGCGGGTCGTGCGGTCAGCAAGTGTATAGCCAAGCGCATTGTTCGCATGGGCATTATCCGGATCGCGCTTCAATACTGATTTCAGATCTTTAAACAGGATATCCAGGCGGTCAACGCGTTCAGCCATTAGTGCACGCGCGTACAAAAGGTCATTATTTTCAGGTAGTTTTTCAATCGCTTCGTTGTAAAGCACCATGGCATCTTCATACCGTTTGGTCTTTTGGAAGACATCTGCCTTTGCTAACACCACACTAACGAACTGCGCATCACCACGTGTCCTGATCGCATTCAGGCGTTGCAATGCAATCGCGTATTTTCCTTCGGAAGTCAGTAACCGGGCGATGCGTACCTTGGCATCAAATGCGAATTCACCATGCGCAACCTTGTTGTACCAGTTTATGGCCTTAATGGGCTTCTTTAATTGCTCAGCAATCTGGCCAAGGTAATAACTGGCTTCCAGACCACGACGTCCCTTACCCGCCACGCGGGCCAGGTATTTCTCGGCATGGACGTAGTCAGATGTCTGCAGCGCGAGGATACCGAGTGCAAACAGGATATCGGTGTTATCCGGTGAGGCGGCTGCAAGGCGTTCGAACTCGATACGGGCTTGTTTAATCTTCTTGGCATCCACCAACAGGCGCGCATAACTCAGGCGTAGCTTGTTGTCATTCGGGGTAGATTCAAGTTCAGACGCAAGGTAGGCAACTGCTTTATTCGTTTGCCCCTGTAAATGCAGGATACGTGCAAGCTGGTTTTTAGCGTCACTCCAGTCGGGGCGAAGTTTGATCGCTTCGCGCACACTGCTTTCAGCCAATACAAGCTTGCCTGTCTGCTCGGCAAGTGAGCTAAGCACAAAATGCCCAGATGAAATTTTAGGGTGCCTGAGAACAAGTTGGCGCACAACTGCAACGGCCAACTCACGATTTGGCTCAGCGAGGATAATTTTGCCCGCAATGATAAAACCGGTTTCCAAGGTCGCCGCAGCGGTAATAATTCCGTCAATCACTTGAATGGCTTCGGCCTGCTTGCCATTTCGCAGTAATAAGCTGGCTACGTTGCTCTTCGCCTTGGCCGATTTTGGTGCAACCTCTAGCCAGAGCCGCGCCGCCTCCAGGCCAAGTGTGTAGTTCTTGGCAAAATTCGCCACCCGTACTGCCCGCTCAATCACTCGTGGATCACGGGTCTTTTTGGCAACATCCAGGTACTGGCGCGTCGCAAGCTCAAGTTCGCCACGGTAACCTGCGATTTCCCCAGAAATCAGCGTAAACAACAAGTTAGCATCAAGATTAACGTCCGGCAGGTCCTGTCTCGGCTGGGCAGGAGCAGCCACCTTGGGCGTTGGGGCCGACTCTGTAGCTGCGCTTTCAGCAGGCTCAGGTGTCCTTGATTCAAGCGTACTGCAGGCAGGCAACAAAAGCATGCCCGCTACTATATATGTGTAAAAACGTGTCTTTCTTGTCATATCATCCTGCTTTGAAAAATAGCTTGGCATCCGGCCTATTGTCAGCCTGACAACGAAAACCCTGAAACAAATCAAGAATAAGCGAATGTCAGCCAATATTTTTTAGTATAATGTCTTTTTCATCGGTATGTTAATCGGCGATTCATGTGGCATTATGCTGTGAAAATCCACTGATCTCCAAAACCATATT
>Ga0316207_10003204_pt1 | contig 15551 bp, 15 predicted proteins | sample 6weekpyrite_MG_FD_204943 | JGI IMG/M metagenome (GOLD analysis project Ga0316207, IMG submission 204943) | Microbial mat bacterial communities from mineral coupon in-situ incubated in ocean water Damariscotta River, Maine, United States -... | ecosystem: Environmental > Aquatic > Marine >... | reverse complement strand
GAACAGAGTCTATTTTAGGCGCACTCGAACAGACTGTTCATGTGCTGTCAAACTTTCGGTATTGGCTATCATAGCACAAGCTTCACCGATTTCGTTGATAGCATCGGCAGAAAATGAGATAATTGAAGACTTTTTCATAAAATTCTCCACACCTAAGGGAGAATAGAACTTAGCTGTTCCTCCGGTCGGAAGTGTGTGGTTTGGCCCGGCTACATAATCACCTATGGCTTCTGGCGTGTTTGGACCTAAGAAAATCGCACCTGCATGCTTAATACGAGGAAGCAAGTCAAAAGGATTAGCTGTGACTACTTCCAGGTGTTCCGGAGCGATGTCATTCATCAGTTTAAGCGCCTCATCCATATCTTTTGTCACGATAACTGCACCGCGTTCTTCTATAGATTTTCGAGCGATCTCTTCACGTGGAAGTTTTTTAAGCCATGATTCTACTTCAAGCACAGTCTCATCTGCAATACTTTGTGAAGGTGTGATAAGAATAGAAGAAGCCATCTCATCATGCTCTGCTTGAGAAAGAAGATCAATCGCCAAATGGTTTGGATTCGCCGTATCATCGGCTAAAACACCAATCTCACTTGGTCCCGCGATCATGTCAATGTTAACTTCACCAAAGACAAGCTTTTTAGCTGTTGCCACAAAGATATTTCCCGGTCCCGTGATGACGTCGACCTTCGGAATACTTTCTGTCCCGTAAGCCATCGCAGCAATTGCTGATGCGCCTCCAACCTTGAATACATTTGAAACGCCACACAAGTGACAAGCTGCAAGTAAAAGGTGGTTAGGCTCATTATCCGGTGTCGGAGTACAGACAACAATCTCTTCTACACCTGCGACCTGGGCAGGAATAACATTCATTAAAAGTGACGAAGGATAGGCTGCTTTTCCCCCAGGGATATAAAGCCCTGCTCTATCAACAGCAGTAACCTTTTGACCCAGTATTGTTCCATTTGCCTCTGTGTCAAACCAAGACTTAGGCAGTTGCTTCTCATGATAGCTCTTAATACGGTCATAAGCAAGGTGCAGCGCAGCCTTTAGTTTCTCATCCAAGGCATCATAAGCTTCTTTCATAATAGCTGTGTCTATTTTTAGATCTTCACCTGACTGTGGTGTCCAGTTGTCAAACTTCGCAATATGACGTGTCAATGCATCGTTCTTCTCCGTTCTTATTTCTGAAATAATTTCATTAACGATGGTGGAAACATGTTCCATGTCCATCTTACCACGTCCCAGTAGTTCTTCAAAAGCCTCGCCAAATTGTGCATCGGCAGTAGAAAGGATTGTCATAATCTCTTTTCCTTGTAAATAATTATCGTGATTATAGCCAAAACTAGCTAATGCGGTTTTTATGGAGTAAAAAAAATCTTTCTAAAAGAATTTTTGTCTCTATACAATGAGCCTCACATATATTGCACATACATAGTGTTATAATGTTTCATAAAGGAATTTATATGAGATATTTTTTATTACTTTTTTTGTCGCTGTCCTTGCTCGCGTCGGACATATCCGTACAGGTTTTAGGTTCAGGCGGTCCTGAGGGCGGTGAACGCGCTTCTTCCTCTTACCTTATTAAAAAAGACGGTAAAGCCATTGTCTTAGTCGATTTTGGCGGTGGTGCTTTTTTACGTTTCGGACAGGCTAAGGCAAAATTAGAAGATCTGCAAGCTGTTTTAATCACCCATCTTCACATCGACCACGTAGTCGACCTTCCTGCCTTGATGAAGGCAGGCTACTTCTCAGACAGAGAGTCTCCTCTAGCTCTCCTTGGCCCTGGCGGAAATGAATACTTCCCCGGGTTTGACCAATACCTGCAGACACAATTCGGTTCAAAAGGAAGTTATCGATATATGTCAGATATCTTAAGTACAGACAGTGAATCTTTTTCCATCCTTGCCTATGAGATAAAATCCAAAAAAACACTTCAGATCAAAGATCTTACCGTCACATCAATACCAGTCAATCACGGGATCGTTCCCGCTCTTGCGTATAGAGTAGATATAGATGGCAAGAGTATTGTCCTTAGCGGAGATACAACAGCACAGGGTACACATCTTGAAGAGATCTCAAAAGATGCAGACATCTTAGTCGCTCACCACGCTGTTTCTCAAGAGGCTTGCATCGGGGCGACCATGTTACATATGACCCCTAGACGTATTGCCCAAATCGTCTCTACATCCAAACCCAAGACACTTCTACTCTCTCATCGCATGAAACGTACCTTTGGATCAGAAGAACAGAGCACAAGAATCATCCAAAGCAACTACGCTGGAAAGATCATCTGGGCAGAAGACCTTATGGAAATAAAAATACCTTAACAAGTAGTCAATCATGAACAATATCTTTACACCAAACCGAGACAATACAAAGAATGAACACTTTGATACCCTCTTACTGACAAAAAACATCCACATCGAAAAGATAACCTCACACGGACAGACCTCAGAGCAGTGGTATGAACAAGATGGAGATGAATGGGTGGTTTTAATAGAAGGAGAAGGAAGACTTCTCTTTGAAGATGGAAGTGAACTCACCCTTCAAAAAGGTGAACATGTCCATATTCCCAAGAGGCAAAAGCATAAGGTTATTTACACCTCAGAACCTGCTATCTGGCTGGCTATTCATTTTTAAAGATATGAGAACTAACATGTTGATAGTCCCTATAGATAAAGACTTCGCCTAGGTTTTCAGCTACTATTAAATTACCTTTATTTTAGATCCTTCCATTTAACAGCTATGGTTTTATTATTATGACACGTATAAACCACTTCTTGTTTTTTTTCATCTAAAGTCGCTTTCCAGATGTAACGGCACTGATCAGCTTGAATAGGAGATTTTTGTTTCAGGCTCTGTTTTGACATAAATTTTCCATCCTTAACAGCAACAATAACAATGTCATATTCCTTACCGCCTCCTCCTTCAGCGAAGGGCCAATACTTAATATCATTTTTAATGATCACAGGACAAGTCATCTGGAGACCTGCATTCTTCCCAAAACAGTTCCAGTCTAGAGTACCTTTGAATGAAGAATTATATGGGCGAGATAAATATTTTATGACAGGATCTACGCTATATAGGTGAATGTTTTTTTCATTAAAACTATCTCTATTAGAAGTCACAATAACTTTATTAGTCGTCATATTACTTACAAACTTTGATGGAACCGATCCACTCCACTTAAAAGTGCGTGTTAAACCTGTACCCTCAGTTAAAGGAGCTATTCTAACAAGATTTTCAAAGTCTGAAGTTGATTCAATATCAATGATTATGCCCATAGTATGAGCGAATATTGGCTCAGTTGTACTGACCTCTCCTGTAACGTAAAGAGTTTTGTTCACATCGTAAAAAATTGCCTGATTAATTCCCACATGGTATTGTGCTGTTGTTATAGATCTAGAGCTTTGAACATCCCTATTTGTTTCTACCAGTATCTGTGATACATTTATATCATCCACAGAAAAATCATCTTTTGAAAAAGTTTTCTCAAAACTACGTGTTTTACCAGAACCTTCTAATGGCTCAATGGTAACAAGTTTTCTTTTATTTCCAGAGTAGATATAAAAAATATCTGCTTTCATATGATCTTCTAGAAAAGAGCGATCTGTTGAGACCGACCCCTTAACATAAAGTGTCTCGTTATTGTCAAAAAATATTGCATCCTCAATGTCAATCGAATAGTCTCCAACAGTTATGCCTGCATCACTATAGAAATCTCTGTTTGTATATATACCGATACTCGCGCCTGGATCATAGATAAATTTTTCTTCCGTACTGTTTAGAATGTGATTATAGTTAAATGTTCTTGTTACACCCGATCCAATTGTTAGAGGAAACTTTTTACGAAGGAGAATAGGAGTTGTTCTAGGTTTTACTAATTGAAACTTAGCTTTCATACTATTTGCATATATATCCTTAGAAGCTCTTATTTTTCCAATTATTTGTAAGGTATTATTATGGTCATAGTATCCAGCCTCATCAATTTCTATTTCATACGTTCCAACAGTCACACCTTTATCACTGAAACTATCTCGATTTGAAGTCACCCATACAGTTGAGCCGTTAATATCCCCCCTTTCCTTTGATTTTAGAATTTTATTATGCTGAAATGTTCTTGTGTTACCTGATCCATCTGTTAGAGGAAAACTGTTAGAAATAGTGAAGTTACCCTCATAAAGTGTCTCTAGTATTATCTCAGCTTCTATATTCTTTGCATATATCTCTTTAGAAGCAGTAACTCTTCCTGTCACTTCTAAGGTCTTATTTTCATCAAAGTATATAGCCTTATCTATAAAAGGACGATATTCACCCATCACTATACCACTGGTGGCTGTTACACCACCATTCGTAAGTGCTTTCAGTGTTGAAGCGTTTGTAATGGTGATATTTTTATCTTTTAGTTTTCCACTCCAGTTGAAAAACCAATAATCTTTACTTAGCGGTGGATGAGGCCTCAAATTAACAATTACAGAGTCATGATTATCTGATGGATGATGTACTTCAAGTGTTACCCCCAGTACATGTCTTTGACTCGAATCATCAGTAGTCGCTAGACCTCTAACTGCCAGCGTGTCATTTGCATCATAGTAAATAGCCTCGTGAACTACTATCGTGTAGGTTGCGGCAAAAAGAGTGTTAGAAAAAATACCCAGTATCATTACTAGAGCTGTAATCAAACGCATGGTTCTATTCTTTTGATTAGTCATATCACGGCCTTTTTGTTTTATTTTGTTTAGATATTCTAAACAAATAAACCTTAAGGCTCTATCGTTTATTTAACAACGCTCAGTAATTTTTCAAGCTAGTTTCCAATATAATCAAGTATTTATGGAAGCTTGACTTCAAAATGCTTTGAGTATCCGTCTACACTGTCATGTGCTCGGATATAAACAGTTGTTAATCCTTCTATCTTCACACCACTGAGTGAACGGGTAAAGGGCTGTTCATGTTCATGCGGATGGAACAGAACCCGCGTAGCGAGTATCTTGCCCTGTTTATTCAAGACCTCATACCTGTTTACGTAATGTTCCCAACCGCTGTCTCTGTGCAAAATACGCACGGCAAAACTGTAGCTTCCATTATGCTTTGTTACATACACATCCTCTACTGTTGCTTCATTAGCAAACAGATTTCCTATAATGAGTAGACAAATCATGACTATCTTATTCATTTAACGCTCCTTTTTTTAATGGTGAACCTGTTTTATACGGTACTTTTCCTGAGGGCACGACCTTAGAAGCATCTTCAAGGTGTGTCTCTTGATCATCAAAAAAGATATGTGCTTTATAGGCCTTGAGTATCTGATCTTTCGAAAGCCCCCCTAAGAAGAAGGCCTCATCTACATGCACATTCCACGTACGCAAGGTCTGTACAACACGTTCATGTGCCGGTGAGTTTCGTGCCGTGACTATAGCAAGACGGATTGGAGAGTTCTCAAACTGCTCTTGCAAAAAGGAGAGTGTTTTAAGCAGTTTTGCAAAAGGGCCTTCGGGAAGCGGTTTATTAACATTTTCTTTTTCATGTTCCAAAAAGGCACTTAATCCCTGTGTTTTATAGATGTGTTCAGACTGTTCAGAAAAGATAACCGCATCTGCATCAAAGGCAATACGAATCTGCTTAGACATATCGATCTCTTTTGGCGGAGCATAAAGAATAGCCGCCGCACATCCCGAATCTATAGCAAGTTGAACATCTTCTTCGGACTTTGAAAGAAACAAATCAACCGTAAAAGCTTCTAAATAATCCGAAAGGTTTTCCCCGCCCGAAAAAGCAGCGCGCGTGATATCCAGACCATAATGTTCTATAGAGTTGAAGACTCTCAAGCCTGTATCCGGTGAGTTGCGTGACATGACGATGACTTCAACCAGTTTCTTGCCGCTCAGATTATTAAGCTTTAAAAGCGCTTCTACGAGGTGAAATGCTGTACCTTGCTTTAAGGTTCTGTTCTCATTTTCTCTTTGGTATTTTCTATACGCATCTACACCGTCATCATTAAAAAGATCATTCTCTTCTTCAAGATCAAAAAGTGCGCGAGAGGAGATTCCAATGACTAAACATTGGCTAAGATCGAGGGACATGGTTCTCCTTAAATAGGCTCTTGGTATTTTTGTTAAATATAATACATAATTTGATATAATTTCGTCATTAAAAGAAAAGAGGATTTTTATGAAAGTACTAGATGCTGTTAAACCGGGTGTTTTACATGGGGAAGATATTCAAAAACTATATGCAATTGCCAAGGCTGAAGGTTTTGCCCTTCCTGCGGTCAATGTTGTCGGAACAGACTCTATCAACGGAGTTCTTGAGGCGGCTGCAAAAGTAAACTCTCCTGTCATCATCCAGTTTTCTAACGGCGGTGCTTCATACTACGCAGGAAAATCTCTCAGTAATGAAAATGAAAAAGCAGCGATTGCCGGTGCGATTAGCGGTGCTAAACATGTCCATGCAATGGCTGAGGCTTACGGTATCCCTGTTATCTTACACACTGACCACGCAGCACGTAAACTGTTACCGTGGATCGATGCACTTTTAGATGCAGGTGAAGAGTTCTTCAAAAAAGAAGGTAAGCCTCTTTATTCTTCTCATATGCTTGACCTTTCAGAAGAGCCGATAGAAAATAACATCGGGACATGTGTCGAGTACTTCAAGCGTATGGACAAGATCGGTATGACGATTGAGATTGAGCTTGGTGTAACAGGCGGAGAAGAAGACGGTGTGGATAATACGAACATTGACAACTCACTTCTGTACACACAACCGGAAGAGGTAGCCTATGCTTACGAAGAACTAAGCAAGGTATCTAAGGCATTTACGATTGCTGCCTCATTTGGTAATGTTCACGGTGTCTATAAGCCGGGGAATGTAACATTAACACCAAAGATCCTAGATAACTCTCAAAAATTTATCCAGGAGAAATACAGTACAGATGCTAAGCCTGTCGACTTTGTATTTCACGGTGGTTCAGGTTCATCAGAAGAAGAGATCGCAGAAGCATTGACATACGGTGTCATCAAGATGAATATCGATACCGATACGCAATGGGCGACTTGGGAAGGTACTAAGGCCTATTACGAGAAGAACAGAGACTATATGCAAGGTCAGATCGGTAATCCAGATGGTGAAGACAAACCCAATAAAAAATATTATGATCCACGTAAATGGCTACGTGCTGGGCAAGAGACACTTGTTTCACGTGTCGTAACTGCATTTAAGGACCTTAATGCCATGGACCGTAACTAAAAAACTTTCCTTTTTCTTCACAGCTTCGGCTGTGCTACATCTCTCTTCGTAATTTACAGACCTTAACTATCAAAAATTATAAAAATTCAAACAGTAAGCTCGATATAATTCATACAGACTATAATACAGATTGAAAATAATTGGAAAGAACTAAAATGTTAAGACATCTGGCTTCAGAAGAAAAAACAATATTTATCATCGGGATCTTACTTCTTCTAAGTTATTTGGGTGTTATTATAGGTACTTATCTTTTTTCTGTTAACAGCGCAAATCATCTTATTATTCTGACCGTGACAAACTTTTTGTTTGGTAGAGCTGCGGGGATCTCATACGGCTTTAGTGTAGGCTTTGATGACCTTGTGATAATCGCTGTAAATATTGTGATTGAACTCATAATTGTCCTACTGATTTATCCCCTTTTTGTATTGAGCTGGCGAAAATCATTGAGTATCAAAGGTCTGCATAGTTTTTTTTCCAAAGTAAAAGAGCTTAGGATTACCTACAACGACTTTTTTACCAAATACGGAAAATATGGACTCTTTGTTTTTGTCTGGTTTCCCTTTTGGATGACAGGTCCGGTTGTCGGTTCGATTATAGGATTTTTAATCGGTCTGAAACATCATCACACCATGCTGATCGTTATTTCAGGAACATCATTTGCCATTGTCGTCTGGACATACTTTTTAAAAGAGTTGATATCTTTTCTTGATCAAATCAGTGCCTATGCACCCCACATACTTTTAGGGCTATTTATTCTCATTGCTCTTATCTTTAAGCTTCTCAGATCCAAAAAATAAAACTAGGTCTTTAATCCTCCAACGACAATATTTTTTAAAAGCCTTACGTAGTAAATCAAAGCAGTATAAAAAAGCACTTAAGATAAAAGCTTTAACGCTTTCTACTTTGCTTGTACTTGTAACGCTCTAGCATCGTATCATTCCCTGAAATCCCTCCCGTATGTATATAAAGGATCTCTCCATTTTTATCTGCAAGGTTTTCATACATCTGTATCCATGTAAGCGGCGCATAGATCAGATCAAAACTAATACCTGTCTCTTGTAAAAGTTCTTCATATACACCTAAATACTCATCATAAGGCTTGGCAAACTTTCGTTTTTTATCAAAAGGAAATATTTTTGGATAAGGACCCTTGGATAGCTTTTCCCACTGTTGTCTTTGATACTGCGTATCCCCAACTAAAACAGAGGTATACAGTTCTATTGTTTCATCCATAGCAGCCTTCAAATACAAAGCTGTTGTTCCGGTACCGCTTGGAAGGACAACAGACAGATTCTTGATGTCCTGCTCTCTTTTCCATGTATTTATCTCTTCTGCTAACATATGAAGACCTTCTTGTGCCAACTGATCTGCTGCACCTTGAGAGATAATCAGTGTCTTCTCTTCCTTTATACCTTGCAGCGTCTCTACCTTCGTCCAAAACATTTCATGCTCGACTTCATGCAGGATCATCCCCTGCTCTAAGGCACGTTCAAGATTACCTTCAGCACCCTCTTTTAAAAGCCGTGGAAGCGTTTTACTGTAGTAGTGAAATTCCCATCCTTTTATCTTGCATAAACAAGCAATAGCCAGCATCGCATTAGACTGCCCGCCACCATAAGAGATGATCTTTGTATAGTTCTGAGAAGGAGTTTTTAAAAGTGTATAGAGTTTTCGGTATTTATTCCCGCTTAGACAGGTATCAATGAGGTCGTCGCGTTTGACGTAGAATTCTCTCCCTTTGAATTGAACCTTGTCAATTCTCGAAGGAAGAGTAGAGAGCATGACTATTTTTTAGCGAAAGTGATTTTTGCTTTTTTCTTAAGTTCTGTCATCTTTGATTGCATCTGCTCTTTGAAAACTTCTACTTTAAGCTTTTGCTCGATGAATCCTTGAACATCTTTATAATCAAGATCTTTTGCTTCTTGCTTGTCTGTTACCAAGATTACATGATAACCGAACTGAGTCTTTACCGGTGCCTTAGTCACTTCGCCTTTTTTCATAGAAAAAACTGCATCGTTAAATTCTGGAACCATTTGACCTTGACCAAAGAAACCTAGATCACCACCCTTTGGTCCGCTTGGTCCTGTCGACTTTGCCTTTGCAAGTTCTGCAAACTTCGCATTTAAAGCACCATTTGAAAGCATCTTAAGTTCATCCGTAACTGCCTTTGCTTCTGCTTCTGTCTTAAGAAGAATATGAGAAGCACGTACCTTTGCTTTTTCATTAAACTCTTCAGGATGACTCGTATAATACGCTTTAACATCTTTCTCAGCTACACGCACCTTCTCAAATTGACGTTTTTCCCATACTTTTGAGGCAAGTTGAACCTTTACACGATCAAGAACCTTAGCCAGTTCAGTCTTGTATTCATTGCTATCAAGTACACCCATCTTTTTTGCATCAGAAAAAATCAGTTCTTGAGAGATAAGACCGTCGATAACACGCTCACTAAGTTCAGATTTCTTATCATCCGGAAGCTGATTATAACGACCTTGAGTTCCTTGCATTAGAACTTCTTGAACCTCTACGTCTGTAATATTTTTACCGTTAACGGTAACTACTGTACCTGCATAAACAGCACTTGCTGCTGCGATTGCTAAAATGATTTTTTTCACTGTGTTCCTTTAAAATAGGTTATATATTCATTTATTCTCTAATTAAGCGCCTTATTATATATAAAAAAGCTTAAGGAATCCTCTAGTAAATGCCATTTAAGTTAGGGTTCTAGCCTATCTGCAACTCAAGATATTGATTTAAGACAAGCTCCAACTTTGCACGGTCAAGTGGCTTTGGAAAATAGTCATCAAGCCCGGCGTCAATGATTCTCTCTTTATCACCTGAAAGTCCATGTGCGGTCAACGCAATAACCGGTGTATGCTCACGTCCTTCACGTTTATCAATCTCTTTAATCATACGTGTTGCTGTGATACCATCCATAACAGGCATGTCTATATCCATAAAAACAAGATCAAAGTTGTCTTCTTTACCATAGGCATCAACAGCCTCTTGTCCGTTAACAACTGTGCGGACTTTTAGTTTATATTGTGACAACAGCGTCTCAATCAGCTTTAGGTTAATAGGATTATCCTCAGCAACCAGTATCGTTAGGTCTAACAGCGGCTTTTTAGGCTGTGTCGGCTTAAGTTCAACACGCTTGAGAAGTTCCTGAGGCACTTTTTTCCAGACAACGTTCAAAGTCTCGTAGATTTTATTCGGTAAGAGCGGCTCGACTAAGACATCTTCAACCTCATCTTCAATGAGTGAAAACTTTCGTTCTAAAGCGGGGTTGATCACGGGTATGACCTGAAGATTTCTGTAGTGTGACTGTATTGATCCTACTCTCGAAGCAGAGAGGTGGTCAGTGACAATAAAAACAGCGTCGCAATGTCTAAGTTCCTTATTGACAATACCGTCAATCTCAATGACATCAACACCGAAGTGTTCAAGGTACTCTTTTAAGAGTTTTGAGGAGAGAACTGAATAATGGTCTTCCGGCCAGACAGCAACCCGAGAGCCCTTAACAAACTCAAAAGAAGCGGCATTGTCCGTTTTATGTTTAACGGCAAAACTAAAACGGCTTCCCTTGCCTACCTCTGTTGCGACCTTCAGCTTAGACTTCATCATCTCCGTTAGTTTATAACACACAGACAAGCCGACCCCAAGACCGTCTTTTCCCTGAGACTGATTCTCTTTTGCAGAAGCAAAAGGTCTGATGATCGTTGAGAGTCTTTTATGTTCTATCCCTATACCCGTATCTGCAACAGCGTACTCGATAAGAGTCTCTCCTTTTTTACCCGCGTCATTCGCACGGATTTCAATATAGACCTGCCCTTTTTCGCTGGTAAACTTGATTGCATTTTGAATAAGGTTTTTCAAGACTTTTTTTATCTTGTCTCCATCAGCCGTGATCCTTTGCGGCAACAGAGGATCAATAAAGAAAAAAAGCTGAATTTTTTTATCCCTTGACTCTTCCTCAAACTCGGCTGAAAAAGCTTCCATCATCTCGATAAGGTTAATCTCTTTTTCATTGACATTGATCTGACCACTCTCGATCTGTGCCAGTTCTAAAAGATTTTCAACATTATGCATCATTGTCTGGGCTGAGCGGGAGATAAAACTAATGTACTCTTTTTGAATGCGGTTGGTGTCGGTACGTTCCAGTAAGTCTACAAAACCAATGATGCCGTTCATCGGTGTCCTAAATTCATGTGACATCGATGTTAAGAACTTCTTTTTGAACTCTTCAAAATAGGTCTGAGCACGTTTAGCCTTTTCAAAGGCAGAAATATCATCAAACTGTGCAATAAAGAGGTTCTTACCTTCAGCAACCACCTCTTTTACTTTGACCTCGAAAAGACGTGCTTTACCCTTCTTATCTAGCATTTTCACCTTATGCTTTTTACGAGGCGAAGCTAAAGCTTCATGCAACCAGGCAAAGGGTTTTTCACAGGAGAGGGTCTTTTTGCTCTTGATAAAAAGTTCACCGATATCTTTATGTTGTGCCGTAAAGTCACTTAAAGACTCAAAAGGCAGGTAATCCATAAAAGCGCTATTCGCACCGACAAGACCAAGTTCTTTGTCCAAGACTAAGACAATGGCACTCTCCAGCTCCAAGATCTCTTCTGTGAATGTGCTGATGCTTTGCGGTAGATGTTCTCTTAATCCCTGCATATACCTTTTCCCCTAAACTCTTTGTGTCTTAGAAACTCAGACGTAGATGCTTCTGTAAAACATATTCTAACTTTTCCCTAGTCAATGGCTTGGAAAGATAATCATCCAAGCCCTCTTCTAAAATATGTTCCCTGTCGCCTTCCATAGCTAAAGCTGTTAAGGCGACAATAGGCATTGGTGTTGTCCTCGAAGGATTTCTCTGCTGTTTGATCTCTTGCGTAGCAAGGATACCGTCTTTAATCGGCATATCAATATCCATAAATACGATGTTATATTCATTTGACATACACAGATTGACGGCCTCTTCACCATCACTCGCCGTTGTCACCTGAAGATTATACTCTTGTAGCAAGATCTTGATCAGACGTTGATTGATAAGATTATCTTCAACCACCAAGGCCGTAATCGCGTCTTGACCAGCTTTAGGTTCCTGGAACACTGGCGCAGACTTCGGTAGACGTAAAATTTTTGCCAAATGATTTGCAACCTTAGACGGTAACATCGGTTTTACAAAGGTATGGTCGACAATATGTGCCATCTTCGTTTGAACCTGTTCACCTGGATTTATCACGAGAATAGTCTTACCTCGTTTTTTAAAGCTTGAGAGCTTTAACATCCAGCCCGGTTTCTCTTGAGATGCTACTAAGTAAACAAGGTCAGTATCATCATATATCTTTTCATCTATTTCATTGATCTTTACCACATTCATAGAAAAACTGCGCAGATACATCGTCAGCTGATTGGCGTCTTCAACACGATTTTCATCGAGTAAGACAACTTTTGCCGCGCGGTTTTGTACGACTTGAAAGGACTGTGCTTCGGAACAGGAGAAGCTTAAAGCAAAGGTAAAGGCAGAGCCTTTGTCAATTTCTGAATGGATCTTCAGATCTCCTCCCATCATATTGATTAGACCATGTGACAGGCTCAAGCCTACACCCAAACGATTATCCGCCTGATCTCCTGCGACAAAGGGTTGCGTAATCAAAGCCACATGTTCTTTTAAGATCCCCTTGCCCGTGTCTTTTACACTAAAACCGATATTACAAGTGCCGTCATTGTTTCGTTGAACAAGTTTGATCTCGACCATGACCTTCCCGCCGCGTTTAGTAAACTTCAAAGCGTTGTTAATGAGATTGTTCAAAATCTGTTTGAGTTTACGCAGATCACCTGTCATATATTGCGGAAGTTTAGGATCAATATAAAAATAAGTCTGAATCCCTTTATCTCGTCCTTCAACCGCGTGCAATCTTGCCATCTCTTCCATCTCAGCTATCGGGTTAAACTCAGACTCGTTTATCTTAAGGCGACCCCCTTGCATCTGGGCAAGGTCAAGAAGACTTTCAATATTTGACATAAGGTTACGTGCTGAGATATTGATCATTTGCAAGTATTCACTCTGTTGATGATCGGCATTATTTTTTTCCATCAGTTCGATAAAGCCCAATATACCGTTCATAGGTGTTCTAAACTCATGTCCAATGTTTGACAAGAACTTACTCTTAAGGCGTTCCACTTCTTGTGTTTTAAGTCTGGCCTCTTCAAGTTCAGATATATCCTCAAGTTCTAAGACATACAGGTCTTTTCCTGCTTGACGGATCTTACGTGCCTTTACCCGACACGGAATGTCATTATCTTCTTTGTCCTTTAAGACAACCCTGTAGCCATTTTCTTTGTGTATACGAATATAATCCAGCCACGATTTATCATATTCGGTAAAGACCTCTTCACTCTCTTCAATAAAGAGTTCACGAATACTTTCATGTTTACTGCGAAAGTCTGCAATATTTTCAAAGTCGAAACGGTTAAAGAATGCCTTGTTTCCACCGATCCATCCTTCGTCCTTTGTAAAAAATAAAATCGTATTTGTTTCAAGATCCAAGATCTCGTAAAACAACTCTTTTGATACATAACCATCTTTTTCCATTGACGCAGTTACAGAAGCTGTTGGTTCATGTCCTTTGAACTTTGAGCTAAACCATGAAAAAAGTGACGCCATATAAATTCCTTTGAGAAGTATAATAATAGATATTTTCCTCTACTCCGCAGTTTGGGAGAGAGGCAATTATTGTAAAAATTCACTCATTATCATATATTATAATTAAAAAAGGGATAAAATCACCGATTTTTTCTTAGATTAGGTCAAGTTATTGCATTAAGCCTTAAACAGACACTCTTTGTTACAATACTGACTATGAAAAAAGCAACAAAACTCGAAATTGAGAAGATAAAAGAAGAATTTGTAAAACGTTATGACGAGGCCGTAACGGAACTGAACTACAGTAATGCCTTTGAACTTGTTATTGCCGTTGCACTTTCTGCCCAGTGTACAGATAAGCGTGTTAATGTTATTACTCCGGCTCTGTTTAAAAGATTTCCTGATGCAGTAAGCCTGGGAAATGCCGACTTGGATGAGTTAAGAGAGTTGCTTAACACCTGTTCATTTTTTAATAACAAGGCAAAGAACCTTATCAAAATGGCCCAAAGACTTGTCGAAGTCTATGACGGCGAAGTACCCTTAGATGAAAAAGAGCTTGTAAGTCTGGCCGGAGTGGGTCAAAAGACAGCCCATGTCGTCATGATTGAGTATACTCAGGCTAACCTGATGGCCGTGGACACCCATGTTTTTAGGGTCTCTCACCGTTTGGGACTGAGTGATGCGAAGACAGCTCTCAAGACAGAAGAAGAGTTGGCAAAAAAGTTTAAGACGAATCTGCATCAACTGCATCAGGGAATGGTTCTATTCGGACGTTATATCTGTACAGCACAACGACCAAAATGCGATACGGAATGTTTTATGCAGGAGTTTTGTAAGACAACGAAGTCGTTTAAGCCGGCTTAAAAAAACTTTATTAGCCTACAATGAAAAAAGGAAAGTACAATGATATTTGGTTATGAATATGAAGTTTATTTGATAATAATTGGGCTGATTATTCTTTCAATTCTAGCTTTTATAGTTGTTGACTACTCTACAAAGAGAGTAAAAAAGTTTATTGAAAAAAGCAAAAGATTAAGCTTTTTACAAAAAAACCAGTATGAAAAAGTTGCAAACTTTCTTGCAAGATTAGGAAAGTCGCGCAACCAATAAATCACACACTAAGAAAAGTTAAATATACTTTTCCATCTTTTTCAACAATTCTCTGCTTCGCTTTTCATCCCCTATCATACCCACACGAACACCTAAGCTAGCATATCCCTCCTTATTGTAATAGATATGTACCCTAACCTGTGTTCCATCATAAAACTTCGCCTCGATATCAGCATCTTTTCGTGTATTTTCTACCGAAACGATTTCCATCTTTTCTTCTTGAAAGGTGTATAGAGAGACCTCATACAGATGGTAGATGGAAACGGGATAAGACGCTTTTATCTCTCCTGAAAGATAGTACGTCCCGCCCACTGCCGAAGCTGCGCCAACACCGATCACTGTACAACCGCTGCTAAATAAAAGCAGTATGGATAATACAAAAGCTCTCATGAGCATTCTCTCACTATCTCTTGTAAAGCAGAAAAGACCCTATCTACCGAAGCTATTTCTACAGATTCGCGTGAAGAGTGAGGGTTATAGATATTCGGACCTATAGAAGCGATGTCAAGATGAGGGGCATACTGCTTTAGTATCGCACATTCAAGACCGG
>Ga0316207_10003203_pt1 | contig 15552 bp, 8 predicted proteins | sample 6weekpyrite_MG_FD_204943 | JGI IMG/M metagenome (GOLD analysis project Ga0316207, IMG submission 204943) | Microbial mat bacterial communities from mineral coupon in-situ incubated in ocean water Damariscotta River, Maine, United States -... | ecosystem: Environmental > Aquatic > Marine >... | reverse complement strand
TCACATTCACTCCAGCTGAAAACTTTAATGGTGAGGCAACAATTACAGTTGTTACAACAGATAATGATGGAGCAACAGCTACTCAAAACTCAACTGTAACAGTAAGTGATGTAAATGATGCACCAACAGTAGTAGCAGAAACAGTTTCTACTGTAGAAGACACAATAATAAGTGGTCAAATTGATGCTACAGATGTTGATGGTGATAGTTTAACTTTTAGTATTTCTGATGGTGCTACTGTACCTGCTGGCCTTATTGTTAATTCTGATGGTAGTTATACATTTGATGCTGGATCATACGATTCATTAGATAGCGGTGAACAGCAGATTCTTGAAGTACCTATTACTGTAAATGATGGTCAAGGTAGTAGTGTAGAAACAACATTAACTATTGACATAAGTGGTGCTAATAATGATCTTACATATGTGAGTGAAAGTGCTGGGTATAAAAATGTAATTGGTGTTTATGAAGTTGATAGTGATGATAACCCTGTAAGTGGTACAGTTGTTATTGATGACCAAAATGGCATGACTGGTGGTGTACATTTAGCTGACTTAGAGCCTGGTAATTATGAGTTCTTTGTTATTGCCAATGCGGCTAATGACGTTAATATAGATAGTGTAATTACATTTGACAATTCAGGTGAATTACCTGTTATCTTAGTTGATGGTCAAGAAGTTAGTCAGCCAACATATTACACTCAACCTGAGTTTAATGTTGATGGTGAAGATCACTTTGTTTTTACAAGTGATGGTAATGGGGGAACAAACATTAGTCTTGAAGATTTGGCAAATTTAGGTGATGCTGATTTTGCTGATGTTGTTTTAAATACTAATTTTGAGATGGCAAATCATGTAGTTGTTGATGCAGATATTATAGATTCAAGTGATACTGGAGAATCTCAAACAGATGACATAACAACAGATACTACTCCTACAATAGAAGGAAATACAGAGTCTGGTGCTTCTGTTGTGATTAAAGATGAAAATGGTGACGTTGTGGGTAGTGGTGTTGCTGATAGTCATGGTGATTACAGCATTACAACTAGTGAATTATCAACTGGTTCACAAACTTTAAGTATCACTGCAACTGGTGGTATGGGAGCAACTAGTACTACAACTCAAAATATTACTATAATTGAAGAAACAGTTGATGGGACAATATCAGTTGATACAACAGTTATTGCAGGAGATAGTAACTATACAGCTATGGGTTATAACGGTAATAATTTTTATAGTGGTAATTTTAATTCTGGTACGGCTACATTAAAAGATAATGCTGTTAATGAACAAGCAGTTGAGTATGATGATGGATTTGGAATTATGGCTACAGGTACTGATACTGGTATAGATCAGAATGAAACATTGGTACTTGATTTAGGTCGAGTTGCAGATGGTGCATCATTTAATATTACAGCTAGTGGAGAAGGTGTAGCTGATGCTACATGGTATGGGTTTGATAGTGATGGCAATCAAATTAGTGGTGCTACTGGGGAGTTTAGTGGTAGTGGTACATTTAATGTTAATGTAGATGTTTCAGATATAGCTTATATCTCTTTTGAAAATCATACAAGTAGTGATGGTGGAGCGAGTGATATAGGTTTTTATGTTGACCCTGTAAGCGTGACAGTTGATGGTGTTGAAACATTACTTGGTGACCATGGTAATAGTGTTGAGATTACTGGTACGACTACTGAAGTAGCAGAAGGTGAGAATGTAACCATAACAGTGACAGATGGTTCTTCAACAGTTGAAGGTAGTGCTGTTGTTGGAGCAGATGGTAGTTATATTACATCGATAAATATAAGTACGTTATCTGGTGAATTGACAACTACAGCTACTGCGATAGATAATTCAGGTAATTCTATTAGTGATAGTGAAGTTGATACTTCAATTGACACACAAGGTAGCGTATCAGATGATGTCTTAGCAGATGTTGGAACTGTTACGGTTGATAATATAACTGCAGACGATGTAATAGATGCTACAGAAGCTGGTGAAACAATTACTGTAACTGGTAGTGCAATAGGTGGAGATATTTCAGAAGGTGATGCTGTATCTATGACTATTAATAATACAGCTTATACTACGACAGTTGAAGCTAATGGTAATTGGAATGTTGATGTAGCTGGAAGTGATTTAAACTCTGATACTAGCTTTGATGTTAATGTAGTCTCTAGCGATAGTGCTGGAAATAGTGTTATTTCTAACACCACATCTACTCATACTGTAGATGCAGATACTCAACCAACAAGTACGAGTGAAACTCAAACTCTTGATTTAAGTACAACGACAACTAATGTTACATTTATAGTTGATGTTTCAAGCAGTATGAGTAACAGTGATTTATCATTAACCGAAGATGCGATGGAGAGTATCATTTCCCAATATGATGATTTAGGTGAAGTAAATGTTAATGTTGTTCAATTCTGGGGTAATAATAGTGAGTCTACTGGTTGGCAAGATGAATCTATCAACGTAGATGGATCATTGTACACAAATAAAAGTGGAACAGATATTGAACAAGGGTTACGTGCTGCAGTTGAAGCATATGATGGTACCGAACCAGTAGCTGATAATAATGCAGTTTATTTCTTTGGAGATGGTAATACATATGGCGCTTATGAGACAGACTTTGATGCATACGTTCCAACATGGAACTCATTTGTTGATGCAAATATAGATGTGTTACAAACAATTGGAGTTAATCAAAGCAATTTAAGTGACTTAAATACTATTGCTGATGCTGGTGACAATGTAGCATTATATGTAGATGATATTTCGGACTTATCTACTGTTATTTCTGATATTGCAGCAGTATCATCTTCAGAATCAGTTTCGGGTAATGCTCTTGATAATATTGATTTTAACGAAGATGGAGCAGGTTCTATTACTAGTGTTACAATTGATGGGACTGAATATACAGCAAATAACTTCCCAGAAGCTGGTGTTATTACTGATGCAGGTGGTAGATTAGTATTTAATTTTGATAGTGGTGATTATACATATAGTGCATCATCATCAGATATTGCATCTGATGTAACAGAAACTTTTACAATAAAAGCTGCTGATACAGATGGCGATGAGACTTCATTTAATATTGTTGTGAATGTTGAGGCTTCTGCAGCTGATATAGATACAACAGAGGTAAATGATGATTCTCAAACTGTAACAGGAGAGAATATAACTGTTGCAGGTTCGGACATAGATGATTTAGGTGATGCTACTTCTGGTAGAGGAAGATGGGTAAGTTCTGTTGAAGAAGAGTCTTCTCAAACGTTGTCTTTTGGTGAAGATTACGCAGGAAAAGAAGTTACTGTAACTTTTGATGCAAGCATTACTGGTGGCTGGGACTCTTCTAGCACAGGTGATACATTCACAATAGAAGTAAATGGTGAAACATTAGAAGAACATACATATGAAATTGGTGATAGAAATAGTACAGATATTATTAATGAAACTTACTCTTACGATGTAACTCTTGATGACAATGGAGATGCTAATATTAAATTTACTGTAGATAGTTCAGCTAGTGATGAAGTTGTAGATATTAGTAATGTTAGTGCTACATTTACTTCTACAACTGAAGAAAATGATGAATATAATGAAACAGAAGCTACACATAGTGCGAATATTATTGATGGAGTAATTGAAGGTTTAGAGTATACAACTACATCAGGAGTTCATGGATTTACAGATACAGATGGTAACTTCTCCTACAATGAGGGCGATAGCATTACATTTAACATTGGTAATGTAGCGTTAGGTACAGCAACCGTTGAAGATGTGTTAAGTGGAACAGTATTTTTACAAGATTTAGCTGATGTTGATAGAACTGATGTTAATGATGAGTATGTTGAAAATATGGCTACATTCTTACAATCACTTGATACTGATAGCTCAGATAATATTGTAATTAGTGCAGCAATGCATGAGGCCTTAAGTGATTCTACAATTGACCTTAAAAATGCTTCTGAGGAGGATGTTCAGTCGTTAGTTGAAAGTGTTGGTGCAACTTATGTTGATGAAGATACAGCAATGGAACATGTTCAAGATATGCTTGAAGAGTATACTGACCTTGATACAGATGATTTTGATGCTCGTGTTGAAGACGCTGATGAAACTGCAACAGTTGCAACTGCTCCGGTTGAAGGATTGCCTTATGAGACAACATCAGGACTAAATGGTGAGACTGATGAACATGGTCAGTTTGAGTATAAAGATGAAGATGAAATTACTTTTACTGATAAAGAAAGTGGTGAACAAACTACTATAAAAGCTGAAGATATTGGTGATAGTGGAACTGTAACAAAATCTGAACTAGCTGAATCTGATGTTGATGCAGAAGAAGAAGTAATTGAAGATGTTCAAGAGACTACTACAGATGAGACAAGTAAAGATGAAGTTGTAGAGGAAGAAATTTCTAATGAACCTACACAAGAGCCTGTGGCAACTGAAGAGTCAGGTGGTATTTTAAGTAATATATGGAATTCTGTGAAGAGTTTTATAACTGGTGATGAAGTTGTAAAATCAGAAGATAGAGAAGAAAGTAAAGAAGAAAAATCTGAAGTAAGAGAGAACAGAGAAGATAGACGTGAGGATAAAGAAGAAGCAAAAGAGAGTAAAGAAGATAGACGTGAGGCTAGTGAAGAAGCAAAAGAGAGTAAAAAAGATAGACGTGAGGCTAGTGAAGAAGTAAAAGAGAGTAAAGAAGATAGACGTGAGGCTAGAGAAGAAGCAAAAGAGAGTAAAGAAGAGAAACATGAGGCTAAAGATGGAATAAAAGCTGAAGTAGCCGCTCAAGATGTTGTTGAAGAAACTGTTGAACAAGAAGATATACCAGTTCAAGAAGTAAGTGTTGAAAGTGATAGAGCAAGTGAAGAGACGACAGTTTCAGAAGTGCATACGACAGATGAAACTACTACTCCTGATGTGGTAGCAGAAGAGGCAGTAGTTGAAGAATCTATTGCCGTAGAAGAAGCTCCTATAGTTGATACAGAAGAACTTTCTGGACTAGTTACAGAAGAGCCTGTCGTAGTTGATTTAGACATTGTTCAAGAAGTTGCTGTTGAGCCTGTTCCTGAAGCTGCACCAGCAGAAGTTGCTCCAATAGAAATAGTGTTAGATGATGTAGTTGAGAGTGATGCACCAGCTGCAGATGTAATTGACTTTAGTGAAATAGCTGCACCTGAACCTACACCAGCTCCAGAGCCTGAAGCAAGTGATGCACCAGCAGAAGCACCTGCACCTGCACCTGCTCCAGAACCAGCTCCAGAGCCTGCACCAGCACCTGCTGAATCAATACCAACAGTTGTTATTGAAGATATACCACTTGATCATCCATAATGATATAATACGTCCTATAATAAATTAGGACGTAACATTTGAAAATATTCCTCTTTTTTTTAATTTTAATTTCTTTTTTACATTCAGAAGATGAAAAACCTGATGTAATGCAGGTACTTTTTTTAAAGTTAGGTATTAAGGCACTCTCTGAAGAGATTAGCACTACAAAAAACCAAAGTAGTACTAATAGTGTAAAGCTAGATACAATAGAAAAACGTCTTGATAATATTGAAAAGAATATGGAAATATTATTAGGTTTTGTAAATAGTAGAGAGATAGTAACAAGTAATAAAAATGATGTAATACATAACGCACTTAAGAGTGAAAATAGAAGTAGTGATACTCTTTATTCAATTCAACTTTTTACAGCAAGTAAGAAAAAAAGTATTGAAGCATTTATTCATCAACTTCCAATACAATTTCAGAAGAAAACTAGGATTTACAAGATAAATGATTATCTTGTAATTAGATATGGCGCAGAAAAGCTTAAAAGAAAGCTATTTGAAAGTGTAAATGAATTAAAAAGCATTGGCTTAAAAGATGTGTTTATTGTTGAAATTTCTGAAAAAAGTTATGCAAATTCAACTACTTTTGGTTATTAAAGAAGCCTTTAACTAATAAAACGCTAAAATCAGGCGCGAAATGATGTAGAAAGGGTGCCTTTAAATGGATTTAGGAACCGTAATTGGTCTGGTAATGATTATGGGTCTTCTGTTGTCAGCAATGGCAATGGGAGTTGGTATCGGACCGTACATTGATATTCCCTCTGTATTGATTGTTTTTGGTGGATCACTTGGTTCACTACTTGTTGGTTTTAAATTAGAGCAGATGAAGAATTTTGGTAAAATCTTTATGATTGCCATTAAACCTCCTCAGACAGATATGATGGAGCTTATTAAGAAGCTTGTTGATTATGCAACGCAAGCAAGACGTGATGGTATTTTGGCTTTAGAAACTGCTGCAAATAGTGAAGAGAATGAGTTCCTTAAAAAGGGTCTTTCTATGGCTGTTGATGGTAATGAACCAGATACCATTAGAGATTTACTTGAAATTGAGATGGAACAGACTAGTACACGTCACAAAGGTAACGCTCTTGTATTTGATCAATGGGCTGGTTTTGCTGGTGCTATGGGTATGATTGGTACTCTAATTGGTTTGGTTGCAATGCTTCTAAATATGGCAGACCCTAGTGCTATTGGACCATCGATGGCAGTTGCCCTTTTGACTACAATGTATGGTGCTATGATTGGTAATATTGTTGGTGCACCTATTGCAAATATTTTAGGTATTCGTAATGATGAAGAGACAATGGTTATGTTAGTTGTGTTAGAGGGTATTATGTCTATTCAAGCTGGTGATAATCCTCGTACATTAGAGGGAAAACTACTCTCATTTTTACCGCCTAATGAGCGTGCTAGTCAGTTTGAGTAATTAAGAATGGCTGGAAAAAAATGTATTTGCGATTGTCCTAAATGTCTGCCTGCATGGCTAGCAGCATTTGGAGACTTAATGAGCCTTCTTTTATGTTTCTTCGTTTTACTTCTTTCTATGTCAACAATGGATGCAAAAAAAGTTTCAGATGCAATAGGATCACTCTCAGGTGCGCTTAGTGTGCTAGAAGGTGGAACTCAAGCAGAAGTTAGTCCAGATAGATTAAAGCAAGCTACTCCAATTGAAAAACGTGAAGAGACAGCAGAAGAGGTAAACCGTGTTGCACAAGCTGTAATTGAGATTAAAGAGATGACACAAGGTGGTGGTGGACCTGCTGTAACAGTTGAAGAGGCAGAAGAGGGCTTTTTTATTAGATTGCCTGCAAACTTACTTTTTAAACCAGGGTCTGCACGTATTGAAAATCAAGATGCTATACTTTTTTTAAAGAGAATTGCACTTATAATAATGCAATTTCCAAATAATATTGAAATAAGTGTAAGAGGTCACACAGATGATCAACCACCAGCACCTCAGAGTCCTTTTAAAGACAACTGGGAGCTCTCATCTGCAAGAGCAATATCTGTTTTACAAGAGTTACATTTAGCAGGTGTTGAGCCAAAAAGAACATCAACAGCTGGGTTTGCAAAATATCGTCCAGTTACTACAAATGCTACAAAAGAGGGACGTGCAAAAAATAGACGTGTGGATATTTACTTTTTTGGAACGCAAAAGGCCGCAGGTGATGGAGCACAACAGAGTGTTCTTGATGGCGGTATGTCAAGCGTTAAGGAAAAATGATAAGAGCCATTGCGCTACTTCTTCTTTTTGCATTTACTTTAAATGCAGAAACAGTTCAGATTCCAACGGTTAATTTAACTCTTGGTGGAGTGACTGAGCCTGAACAACTTGTTAATTCACTCAATGTATTAGTTGTTCTGACTCTTCTTTTTTTAGCTCCATCTCTTATTTTAGTAATGACGAGTTTTACTAGAATTTTAATAGTATTTGGATTTTTAAGACAAGCGTTGGGGACGCAGCAGATGCCACCTACGCAACTTCTTGTTTCGTTAGCTTTGGTTCTTAGTTTTTTTGTAATGGAGCCAGTTGGCGAGAAAGCGTATGAGAAGGGTGTTAAGCCATATCTAGAGAAAACTATCGGGTATGAAGAGGCGTTTGAAAGAGCTGCTGAACCTTTTAAAAATTTTATGATTAGAAATACTCGTGAAAAAGATTTGGCACTTTTTTTTAGAATTCGTAATATGCAAAACCCTCAAAGTGTTAAAGAGGTACCATTAAGTATTGTAATCCCTGCTTTTATGATAAGTGAATTAAAGACAGCATTTGAGATTGGCTTTTTGATATTCTTACCATTTCTTATTATTGATATGGTTGTATCTTCTATCTTAATGAGTATGGGTATGATGATGTTACCACCAGTTATGATTTCTTTACCATTTAAAATTTTGATTTTTGTTTTAGTTGATGGATGGAATCTATTGATTGGAAATTTAATAGAGAGTATTAAATAGTTTTAATACATAGTTATTTTATTTCTGCCATTGTGTTTTGAAGTGTAAAGTGCAGAGTCTGCATGTCTTATCATACTGTTTAAACTCTCTTCAATGCTATAGTCTAAACCAATAGATATAGTAAAAGATATTTGTTTATTGTCAATATTTATGATGTGATTTTCAAATATATCTTTAATTTTTTCAAATAATTTAACTGCATCATCTTTTGAAATATCTTCTAGTAGTATACAGAACTCTTCACCACCAAAACGTGCTAATAAATCAGATTTTCTTAGATTCTTTTTAAGAATTTTCACTGTATCTTTTATGGCAATGTCACCAATATCGTGACCGAATTTGTCATTTATTTTTTTGAAAAAATCTATATCAATCATCGCTACTGATAATGGTTTATTTTTTCTTTTAGCCTTAGCATACATAATTTCAGCACTATCATAAAAATATCTTCTATTATATGCACCTGTTAAGAAGTCTTTATTCGCAAGGTCACGAGTCTCTTGAAAAAGATCTAATAGTTCAATGTTACTATTAATTCTTGTAAAGAATATCTCAGTTTGAAATGGTTTATGTAAAAAATCATTTGCCCCAGCACGTATAAACTTACTAGCAACTTGTAGTGTATCAGCACTACTTTGTACAATAATTCCAACTTGGCTTTTGTTGTACATTTTTCTAATTCTATATGTTAACTCTAGTCCATCCATATTTGGCATATAGTAGTCAGTTATGACTAAGGAAATCTCACCTTTATGTTTATATAGCATATCTAAAGCTTCTAATCCATCAGAAGCTTCATAAATTTTCATATTTAGTTTTTTTAACTCATCGCGAAGAAACTCTAAAGATGTTTTTGAATCATCAACTATCAATACCTTTCTATCAAAATTCTTAATAGTTTGTTTAATTACTTTTAAAAGGTACTCAATACTATATGAGGCATCTTTACTAATGTACTCAAGAATAGATTTTTTTAAAAAGTTCTCTTTTTCTTCTTCTTCTGCATTTGTTAAAACTATTGTAGGAATCTTATGTGCAATAGTTAGGTCTACTGCCTTTCCATACTCAGTATCTGGTAAAAATAGTTCTGTAATAGCTATTGCAATACTATTTTTGTTCTCTTTTAAAATAGCTCTAGCTTTTTTGTAATTATTTGCTATTAAAACATTAACATCAATTTTTTCTTCTATTTTTGTTTTTAAGTTCTCTAATGTTTTAACATCATTATCTATAAGTAAGATATTGTGCATGGTTCAATCCAATATGTAAATTATCTCCTATAATATCACAATATATGTTATAATAATCATAAATTATTTTTAGAATATATAGTTTAAATGGAATAAAATGGAATGTAAACATTTTGGAGTGTGTGGAAGTTGTAAGATTTATGAAGATGGTTATAGCGCGCAGCTAGAAGAAAAAGTAACAAGAACAAAAAAGCTTTTTAGTAAATTTACAAATATAGAAGGCAATCTCTTTAGTTCACCAGAGTCTGCCTTTCGTTTTCGTTCAGAATTTAAAATATTTCATGATAAAAATGGAATTCACTATGCTATGTATGATAAATATAAGAAGCTGTTTAATATTGATGAGTGTAAGATTGTAAATGAAGATATACAAAATCTTTTTGAGCCACTGTTACAAAGTATTAAGTCATTAGAGATTAGTCATAAACTATTTTCAGTCGAGTTTTTATCTACAACTACAAAAGAGATGATAATTACTTTAATCTATCATAAAAAGTTAGATGAACTTTGGCAAGAAAAAGCAAAAATACTTTGCGAAGAATTAAATATAAATGCAGTTATAGGTAGAAGTCGTAAGCAAAAAGTTGTAATTGGTTCAGATAGAGTCATAGAGATGTTTGAAATAGATGAAAAAGAGTATAGGTTCATCTATATTGAAAATAGCTTTACTCAACCAAATCCATATACAAATCAAGCAATGCTTCAGTGGGTAAATGATCAAAGTATTAATTCAAAGAGTGATTTGCTAGAGCTTTATTGTGGTGCTGGGAATTTTACTTTAGTTTTATCTAAAAATTTTAATAGAGTTTTAGCAACTGAAATATCAAAACCATCTATTGCAGCAGCTAGAGAAAATTGTACATTAAATGGTGTAAATAATATAGAGTTTATTCGTATGAGTAGTGAAGATTTTGTAAAAGCAAGTAACAAAGAGAGAGAATTTAATCGCTTAAGAGATATTGATTTAGATTCATATAATTTTGATACAATATTCGTAGATCCGCCAAGAAGTGGTTTAGATGATACAACAAGAAAATTATCATCAGAATTTGAAAATATTCTGTATATTTCATGTAACCCAGAAACACTTGCGAGAGATGTTGAATATTTAAGTAATACTCATGAAATTATATCTATGGCATTTTTTGATCAGTTTGCTTACACTCCTCATTTAGAGATGGGCTTGAAACTTAGAAAAATTAGTCTTTGAATTGTCATGAAATTTTGTTACAATCACACCCATGTATTACGTAATCCAAAAAAAACATAACGACTATTATAAGCACTTCTTAGCCTATAAGGTACCATCTTTTAAAACTTCAAAATCTAGTGAGAATGTAATTTTTGAGTTTAAAATGAGTGATGGTACTATGAAGAGAAAATGGGCAAATAAAAATGACATAATACTTATGACAGATAATGAAGAATTTTTCAAGTTGATGTATAAACGTCTTAATACTATGGAAGATAAGCATAATGAAGATATTAAAGAGCAACAAGAGAAAGTAAGTGCTGCTATTGGTAACTTTAAAGAAGATATGGATGAAGAGTTTGATAACTTTATGAAAAAGAAATTGCACGAAGATATTCCATGTGCTCTTAAAAAGTTTTTGTAAATTAAAACTATATGATAGCTCAAGTATTAGCTAATGTATTTGGGGGAGCCTTCACTGGGTATATTACTAATGTTTTAGCTGTTAAGATGCTTTTTAAAAAGTATCCTATAGTTGGTGGTGGTGTCATCCTAGACAACTATGAAGAGTTTGTAAAAAATATGAGCGCGTTGGTTGAACGTGACTTAATTAATCATGCTACTTTAGAACATGAATTTCAAAAAGATGGTTTCAAAACTGCTTTAGAAACTACTGTTAGCCATTTACTAAATAAATCTTTATATAATTTAACTCCTGATATAAAATTAAGTGAAGTTGATGGTTTTGGCAAAACTTTTGATTCATATAAAACTCTTTTAGAGAATAATGAACATAAACTTATATCAGAGTTACTATCAATTTTCCTTAATCATATTAATTTAGAAGATATTTTATCATCTGCTCAGATTGACAAGTCATCAAAAAATATTTTTACTCTTTTAGAAGATGTTTTAGGTCTTGAAATTGGTGCTATTGTTAAAAGTTTTTATGATGAGTTTTCGGATAAAAAAATAGATGAATTAATAGAACCTGAACTAATTGACACAATATCTTTAAATATTGATGAAATTCTCTCTCATATGCATGAACAACTTAGAGAGCATGATGTTAAAATAGATGCTTTTATAGATGAACAATATGTACGTTTTAAAATTGATAAACTTCTTTACAAACTGCAAGACCATCTGAAAAAACGCTCACTATTTGACATAATTGGTGGGAGAAAAGATAAAAACATTCAGCAACTCTCAGATGAAATAATTGAAAAATTCATTAATCTTATCAATTCACAAGAGGCACAACCTCTACTATTGAGTCTTTCAGAATCTTTAATTGAAATGTTAGGTAGCATTGAACATCCAATCTCTTATTATGTTGATGAAGAGATAGAGAACCAAATATATTCATTTTTACAAAGTCATTTACCAACTATAATAGAGTTTCTTTTAGATTGGGTACTTAAAAACCGTAATGATATTGAAGAGTTAATTGAGAATCTCATTGATGAAACATTAAGTAAGGGTGGTGTTTTAGGAAAAGTAAAACTGCTATTAAAAGATATTTTTATAGGTAAGTTTTCAGGTAAATTTTCTATTATTGAACGCTTTGAAAGTTTTGCTAATCTGTCTGAAAATAAAGATGAAGCTGTTCAACTTTTACATGAAAAAATAATGTTTACTTTAAAAGAGAATAGTATAGGTGATATTGTCTCAGAATTACAAAAAAATGGTTTTATAGATTCTCAACTTTTAGCTGATATTATGAAAGAGAATATGAAACAACTCTCTTCATTAATTCGTATTTTTATTTTTGATGAACTTTTCCATATGCCACTAAGTGAACTATCATCTTTTGATATAGTTCCAATTTTTTCACAAATATTGCTTAGTGATGGACGAGAAATTTTTAAGGAGAAGTTTTTATATACAAAATCTTTTTCAGATATTGTACGTTCTGTAGTAAAAGAGGAGATAGAGCGTACAAAAAAATCAACTATTTCATCTTTATTGCAGAGTTCAAATGCACTTGAAACATTTTTTACAGATCAAGTAAGTAGTCAAAAAGATTTAATGACAAAAATAATGAATGAAAAAGCTAATTCATTTGTCAAAAATAAAAAAGTCGCACAAGTTACAAATGAAAATTTAAACTCATTTATTTTAAATCTATTTAATGGTTATTATCAAGAGAAAAAAAGTGTGCATCTAAAAAATTTAGAACAGATGTCAATATATAAAATATATGAACAGATAAATAGTAATGAAGACAGTGTCAGTAAAGTTACAGATTTAACGCTTTACAGCATTGATGAAAACTTGCACTTTTTATTAGAGGGTAATGTAAGTGAAACTGTAAAAAAAGAGTTACATAGACTTAGTCCTAAGATGTTGCAAGAAAAAGTAGAGGAGTTTATGGGTGAAGAGCTAGGACCTATTACTTGGCTTGGAGCTGGACTTGGTGCAACTGTTGGAGCAACTCTTAGTTCTGTGCAAGGTTTTGTTGCAATGGGAAATTATAGTTATATTGCTATTCCTTTAATTTATGGTGCAACAGGAATAGTAACAAACTCACTTGCTCTTAAAATGCTTTTTAGACCACATAAAGTAATTAAAATAGCTGGTATGACTATGCCTTTTACTCCTGGTATAGTAGCTAAGAAAAAGCCAAAGTTTGCAAAAAATATGTCACTGTTTGTGGATAAATCACTTCTTACTAAAGAGGGAATGCACAAAAAATTGCTCTCCTTTGAAACTCTTGCAACAACTAAGTTATATGAATATATTGCAAAAGATAATTATGCTTTTTTAGATTCATTAACTGAAAAGTATTCTCATAATTTTTCATTAACAGCTTCAAAGATGTTGGGTGCACAAAGCGTATCATATTTAGAATTACATCATGAGGATGTTTTAAAAACTATTATGAGTGAGATAGATAATTTTAGTATGACTGATCTGCCAGCATTTATAAATCAGGAAAAGGTTTTAGATGAGCTAAGTAGTGATCTTGATTCTGTAGTTAATTCATTACAAAAAAATATCCGTCAAAACTTAAACTCTTCAAAAGAGATATTAGAGTTTATGCCATCAATCATACAAGAGGCAACTGGTCTTAAAATATCTTTTGTAGTAAATGAATATAGTGAGTGGCTTTATAACATTTTAAAAGATCCAATGGAGTTAAATGTTTTAGCTACTTCATTATTAGGGGAGAGTTATGAGAAGCTTGGTAATGACACATTTGTTAGCTTTTTGACGCCTGCTTATCAAGTTGGGTTAAATAGAGCAATTTCAGGTTTTATAAATAATAAATTAACTGATAAAAAAACTATTGATTTAATTGTAGGTTTTGTTCAAAGAAATTTTTTAAATAAAGAGACTATTACTCAAAAAAAGGTTGGTGAACTTTTTGATGGTGCTCTTATTGACATTATTAGTAATAATATATCCTTGATTTTTTCTCACGCAGCAAGTGCTAGTATGCAATATTTGAAAGATGATAAAGAGAATGTAAAACAAGAGATTCTAACGCTATTAAAAGATGAAAGTGGATTTTTAACAAATAGGTTGATGGGTCTTACTGGAATATTTTCTGATGTTGAGCGACTTATTGATATTTTTGTAGATGAGAGAGTTGTAGATTTTTATGAAGATAAACAGCAAAGTATGGATACCCAATTACATATTTATGTTGAAAACTTAGCAGACACTACACTTGAAAATCTAGGTATTCAAAATAGCTTAATAAAAGTAGAAAATTTAACACATTTAGCCCAAAATATTTTAGAAAATAGTTATGTTCAAAAAAGTGTTAAACTTCTCTCGCATAGTTTTATGGATGAGCTTTTAAAGCTTCGTATTAAATCTGTTTCTTCAATGTTAAATTTGAGTACATTTGAAAATGTTTTATCTCGCTTTTCAAAAGAGATAAGCTTAAGCGCAAAGTATCTATGTAAATATTATGATAAAGAGCGAGAAAATTTACAAAAAAATGCTTCAGATCTAGCAATTGAGATTTCTACGACTCTACTTCTAACTCAAAAAGTAAGAGACTTAGTTCGTGGAGTGAAACCACAAATGCTCATTAGTTGGATTGAACAGAGTAAAGAGAAGTTGGTAAACTCCGATACATATGAAGTCTATAGTAAAAAAATCATGAATGATCTTTTAAGCAAATTAGGCTCTAAAAAAATAGATGAAGTAATTGATTTAAATATATTGAGAGATGATATAAGTAGTAGTCTGAATAAAGTATTATTAAAAAAGGCATTTCAAGAAGATTTTAACGATGCCCTGAAACCGACAATTGAGATAATGCTAAAAGGTTTAAATAGTGCCACAGATGAAAAAACAAAAGAGTTTTTCATAAAGATTTTATTACAGAGTGCATATGATAGTGTGCTAGAAAATGCAGACATACTTATGGAATCAATTGACTTTAAAGATGTAATAGAGAGAGAAATAAATGATATGCATCCATCAGAGATAGAAGAGATGTTCAACTCCTTTGCAAAGATATATTTTGATAAATTAATTCTATATGGCGGGTATGGAGCACTGTTTGGGATTCCAGTTGCTATGATGAGTGGTTTTTAATTAATTATCAATGACTATATTTTTATAAACTAATATTTTAAACTAAATAAAATTATTTTATGTTATAGTTTATTTTAGATTCAAATGATATATTTAAAATTATTTATAAAGTAAAGCAATTGATTTTAGAAAATTATAAACCTAATAAATTGATACTTCAATCATTATTAATAGCTACTATTTATGTAGTACTTGGAAAAATAGGGCAGAACTTGGCAATCGAGCCAGGAAATGTTACGCCTGTATGG
>Ga0316207_10003202_pt1 | contig 15559 bp, 17 predicted proteins | sample 6weekpyrite_MG_FD_204943 | JGI IMG/M metagenome (GOLD analysis project Ga0316207, IMG submission 204943) | Microbial mat bacterial communities from mineral coupon in-situ incubated in ocean water Damariscotta River, Maine, United States -... | ecosystem: Environmental > Aquatic > Marine >... | reverse complement strand
ACACAGGACACTGAAGACGACCAGTTTAAATCCATCGCCCCTGAGAACTTCTGCCCTGAATGCGGCACCATCAGGTCTAGTGCCGATGCGGCCTGTGTCCACTGTGGCTATGACCCGGCGCAGATCAAAACTCAAAACACCAAAGCACTGATTAAAAAAGTGACCATCGCTGCTGCGGTTCTCATAATAGTCGTTTTAATAACACTGCCATTTTATCAGCGATATAGCCAGCATAAACAGATTCAGGACGACCTGAAACTGGCATTCGACACGCGCAATACCGTCACAGAATTTATAAAAAGAACCAACTTCTGGCCTAACCAGAACATTGATGCGAGCCTGCCTAAATCCATTAGTAATCGATCAATCGAATCAATAACCATAGGCAACAGGGCTGTCATTACCATTACCCTGAAAAAACAGGTGCTGGAAGAACTGGACTTAAACAGCAACAACCGTACGCTTATTTTTACGCCTAACACCCTTAAAGGCCGTATCGTCTGGAACTGCCTGAAAGGTACGCTTGAGAAGAGCATCAGGCCCGAGATATGCCTGAAAAAAGACCCGATAGATTAAATCGCAGCATAAAAAAAGCCGGCTAGAAGCCGGCTCCGAACATTACGGATTCCACGCTATATAAAATGTTTGACCCGATACCACGTTTCCAAGAGGATGATGCCTTATGCCACAGGCATCATATAGCGGGAAAGACTCTCATTAACTCAAAATTAAACTTTCAAATCAAGCCCTTTTATCCATCACTTGATTTATTAGTATCTGGCTTTTTTCTAAAGCTAAAGACTAAATATGAACCCTAAATATAAGATTTTTCCTATATTTATCTCGATCTACAACCTAAGATCAATGGTTTAAGGTAAAATCGCAGGGATAAACTGTTAATACATCGGGCAAAAATGACTGAATATGCACTCATTTTAATTAGTACCATCTGGGTCAATAATTTCGTTTTAGTGAAATTTCTTGGTCTGTGCCCATTTATGGGGGTTTCCAGAAAGCTGGAAACGGCCATTGGTATGGCCCTTGCAACAACCTTTGTGCTCACACTTTCATCTATTAGCAGTTACCTGGTCAATGAATATATCCTGACACCCCTCGATATCACCTACTTACGCACCATTATGTTCATCCTGGTGATAGCGGTGGTTGTGCAATTTACCGAGATGGTGGTACATAAGACCAGCCCATTACTTTATAACGTACTCGGTATTTTCTTACCCTTAATCACAACAAACTGCGCTGTATTAGGTGTTGCACTACTAAACACGCAGGAGCAGCACGGCTTTCTGCAATCTGCATTTTATGGCTTTGGCGCAGCGGTCGGTTTTTCAATGGTACTGATCCTGTTCTCCGGCATACGCGAGCGCATTGCTGTTGCTGACATCCCGGAGGCATTCCAGGGCACAGCGATTGCGATGATTACAGCGGGTATTATGTCATTGGCCTTTATGGGCTTTATTGGGCTGGTGAATTAGTTTGTCCATTGTAATTGCGGTTATCACACTGGCTATCATCGCCACCCTGTTTGGACTGTTACTTGGCTATAGCTCAGTCAAGTTCCATGTCGAGGGCGACCCAGTGGTCGATAAAATTGATGCCCTTTTGCCTCAGACACAATGTGGGCAATGCACATACCCGGGGTGTCGCCCCTACGCCGAGGCCATTGTTAGCGGAGAGGCTAATATAAACCAGTGCCCTCCAGGTGGTGAGGCCACCATGCTGGCTTTATCTGATTTGCTAGGGGTTGAACCTGTGCCACTTGATGAAGAGCACGATGATAGCCCGGAAAAAACCGTGGTATATATCGATGAGCAGACCTGTATTGGCTGCACCCTTTGCATACAGGCCTGCCCAGTGGATGCCATTTTAGGTGCCGCCAAGCAGATGCATACCATTATCGAGAGCGAGTGCACGGGCTGTGACTTATGCATCCCACCCTGTCCGGTAGACTGTATTCACATTAAACCCGTAAAGGTCGATACGGACACCTGGCGCTGGCCATTACCCGAGCAAAATGAAATGACACCAAGGGCCTGATAACTGGGCCTTAAAAATATGGCAAAACAAAACCAATACAACTGTTTTTTATTCTTGCCTGGCAAGACTTTAATAATGACTAATAACTAAACTTATGTCTCGATCTGCACATCACCTCTGGCACTTTCATGGCGGTTTGAAACTGCCGGGCAACAAAGCCCAGTCAACGGCCAGGCCCGTATTCAACGCCAGTATACCCAAACGCCTGGTCATTCCTGTCCAACAACATATTGGTGAACAGGGAAAACTACTCGTGCAGGTAGGAGACAGGGTACTAAAAGGCCAGACACTGGCTGAAAGCAGCCAATATATCAGTGCCCCCGTGCATGCATCTACCTCCGGCACGGTTATTGATATCGATGAGCTCCCGGCCCCGCACCCTTCAGGCCTCAACACCTTATGCGTTGTTATAGAAGCGGATGGCAAAGACCAGTGGATCGAACTAGAACCGGTAAAGTACCCCATATCTAAATCACCGGCCCAGTTACGCCAGTTAGTGCGTAAAGCCGGCGTGGTCGGCCTGGGGGGCGCCACCTTCCCGACAGCGGTTAAAGTTAACCCTGGCCCAGGAGCGTATATAGACACGCTCATTATTAATGGTGCTGAATGTGAACCCTACATTAGCTGTGATGATATGCTTATGCGCGAGCATGCAGATGAACTCGTTTCCGGATGCGAGCTTATCCAGTATATGGTCGCTTCTAAACACTGCCTCATTGCCATCGAAGATAATAAGCCAGAGGCGATTAGCGCATTACAGGCTGTTATAAAAGACAGAGCACTACATAATATAGAAGTCGTCGTCATCCCCACCCTTTACCCTACGGGCGGTGAAAAGCAGTTAATCAAAGTACTCACTCATAAGGAAGTCCCCAGCGATGGCTTCCCTTCGGATGTAGGTGTGCTGGTACAGAATGTGGGTACCGCTGTCGCGGTGCATAAAGCTATACACCTGGGTGAACCACTTATTTCTCGTATTGTGACGATCACAGGCGAGGGTGTTAACGAACCCCAGAACATGCAGGTTTTAATTGGCACCTCTATCTCTGAACTTATTGAGCAATGCGGTGGTTACCACAAAGATGCCAGCAAACTGATTATGGGCGGGCCGATGATGGGCTTTACCCTGCAAACCGATCACCTCCCGGTGACCAAAGCCTGTAATTGCATCCTGGTTGAGAACACACCCGCCGAAGCACCACCCCAGATGCCCTGCATTCGATGTGGCGCCTGCGCAACAGTTTGCCCGGCGCAACTTCTACCTCAGCAACTTTACTGGCACGCCAGCTCAAAAAATTTCGACCTGGTACAGGATTACCACTTATTTGACTGTATTGAGTGTGGATGTTGTAACCATGTCTGCCCTAGCCAGATACCCCTGGTGCAGTATTATCGCTTTGCAAAAACAGAAATATGGAGCCAGGAGCGAGACCGCATTAAGTCTGATCATGCCAGGGTTCGCCATGACTTCCGCCAGGCACGCCTGGAACTGGAGAAGAAAGAACGCGAAGAGAAGCTGCGCAAGAAAAAAGAAATGCTGGCAAAGAAAAAGCAGGCTGAAGCCGAAGCGGCTAAAGATGGAAAAACCGTTGATGTAGACCCAAAAAAAGCCGCCATTGAAGCCGCAATGAAACGCGTTCAGGAAAAAAAAGCGGCACAGCAAACCGGCAGCGATAGCCCGAAAGAATAGGCATGAGAAGTAAGCACATTATGATTAACGCTAACCTGATAATTATCAGCAGCAGGCCATTACGGATACAACATGCAATTTAAAACCGCCAGCTCACCACATATGGTACATAACAACAGCGTACAGACCCTGATGTTCAAGGTGCTGTTGGCAATGATACCGGGCACTATTGCGATGATCGTGTTTTTTGGCTGGGGAGTTTTAATTAATATCATCTTTGCCAGTGTGGTTGCGCTCAGTGCAGAAGCCCTGATGCTATGGATAAGAAACAGGCCAATCAAGCCTTACTTAACCGATGGTAGCGCCTTGCTGACTGCATGGTTGCTCGCACTGGCATTGCCCCAGCTTGCTCCCTGGTGGCTCACCCTTATCGGCGTGGCTTTCGCGATTATTGTGGCCAAGCATTTATATGGTGGCCTGGGCTTTAACCCATTTAACCCCGCCATGGTTGGCTATGTGGTGGTTATTATTTCTTTCCCGAAGGAAATGACCCAATGGGTGCCACCTCTACTGGAAGATTACACACTCCTGAGTTTTACCGAAACTGCACGCATTATCTTTTTTAATGAACTACCACTCACCTATGGCTGGGATGCCATTACCATGGCCACGCCACTGGATACCGTTAAGACCCAGTTAGGCCTGGAACTAAGCATTAATGAAATCGAAAACCATAAAACCTATGGCCCTATGTTTGGCAGTATCGGAGGCTTTGGCTGGGAGTGGGTTAATGGGCTGTTTTTAGCCAGCGGCTTATACCTGGTGATTAAGGGTGTCATTGACTGGCGAATTCCTGCAGGACTTATTGCGGCACTGCTCATTCTTTCCAACACCTTTGCGCTCTATGATTACGCCTCATACACACCACCCACATTTCACCTGTTTAGTGGTGGCATTATGCTCGCGGCATTTTTTATTGCGACAGATCCGGTCACTGCGGCCACCACCACAAAGGGGCGCTGGCTATATGGTGCGGGTATTGGTGTGTTTATATTTATCATACGCACCTGGGGAGCATATCCTGATGGTATTGCATTTGCCGTGTTATTAATGAATATGGCGGCTCCCCTGCTCGACTACTACACAATGCCACGGGCATTTGGGCATCGCTGGACAGAGTTTCCCCATCACCATAAAGAACATGAAGACGAATAAACCCCATGAGTACTAATCGTTATATTCTAGTGAGTGGCTTAATACTGGGGCTGTTTGCGGTAATTGGAACTGCACTGGTGGGTATCACCCATGATGCCACATCTGAGAAAATTGCCGATAATGAGCGCCTGGCTTTGCTCAAAAAACTTAACCAGATCTTACCCCATGATAAATATGATAATGACTTACTAAAAACAACCATACAGGTCGATGCCGACCAGCGGCTCGGACAGGGACAGGACTCCACTGTCTATATTGCCAAGCAACAGGGGAATATCAGTGCAATGATTTTTTCTGTCATTGCACCCAGGGGGTACAGCGGCGAAATTAAAATGCTCGTAGGTATCAATATTGACGGCTCACTTGCGGGCGTCAGGGTGGTCAGCCACAAAGAGACTCCTGGACTGGGTGATTCCATGGAAACCGAAAAAAGTGACTGGATTTTTGGTTTTGATGGTAAGTCACTTAATGATCCCACCGAGCGTCACTGGAAAGTAAAGCGTGACGGCGGAGTGTTTGACCAGTTTACCGGTGCAACAATTACCCCACGAGCTGTAGTACAGGCGGTACACTTATGTCTGGTATACTTTGACCGACATAAGCAGGAACTGATTCAGCGCCACCTGAACCAGGGTGTTAAAAACACCTCGAACTCATAACACCAAGAGTAAAATAATGAGCGGTACTAACTATAACGAAATTAGCAAAAATGGACTGTGGAACAACAATGTTGCACTGGTACAGCTGCTTGGTTTGTGCCCATTACTCGCCGTGACCGGCACCGTTATTAACGGCCTGGGTCTTGGGCTTGCAACATTACTCACCCTGGTTTTATCCAACGGGATCGTCTCTATTATTCGCCACTGGGTTCGCCCAGAGGTTCGTGTTCCAGTATTTGTACTGGTGATTGCCTCTGTAGTTACCGCAATAGAGCTTTCAATGAACGCCTGGCTTTATGAGCTGTACACTGTATTAGGTATTTTCATTCCGCTTATCGTGACAAACTGCGGCATACTTGCTCGTGCCGAGGCCTTTGCATCTAAAAATAGCCTGCTTCCCTCCATACTCGATGGCTTAATGATGGGACTGGGTTTTATGTTTGTGCTGGTGGCTTTAGGCGCTATTCGCGAACTTCTAGGCTATGGCACCCTGCTTAGCAATGCTCACCTGATGTTTGGTGAAGTCGCACGCAGCTGGACCCTGGTGTTTGTTGATGATTACTCTGGCTTTTTATTAGCCATTTTACCGCCAGGGGCGTTTATCGGTATGGGACTGATCATCGCCTTAAAAAATGTGATTGATAAGCGAATACAGAAACAGCCGCAACGAACCTCCGCTGATTCAGCCTCTCACCAAGCAGCAGCCTGAACCTCTAATAAACACCTTGATCAATGAACAAACAGAAACGCAGCGAAATTTTTGCTCGCTTAAAAGCAGAAGACCCCAAACCGACCACCGAGCTTGAACACGCCTCAGCCTTTGAACTTCTGGTTGCTGTGGCATTATCCGCACAGTCTACCGACAAGGGCGTAAACAAGGCGACCCGCAAGCTATTTGCTGTTGCCAATACCCCGGAGCAAATATACAGCCTGGGTGAATCTGGCTTAAAGAAATATATAAAAACCATTGGCCTATACAACGCAAAGGCCGCAAATATTATCAAAACCTGCAAACTGCTCATTGATAAACATAATTCAAAAGTACCCGATGACCAGAAAGCCCTTGAGGCCTTGCCAGGTGTGGGCAGAAAAACAGCGAATGTTATTCGCAATACCGCCTTCGGTCACCCCACCATAGCTGTCGATACGCATATTTTTCGCGTCTCAAATCGGACTAAAATCGCCCCAGGTAAAACCGTTCTTGAAGTTGAGAAAAAGCTAATCAAGTTTATACCTGAAGAGTATAAACTCGATGCTCATCACTGGCTTATACTGCATGGCCGCTATACCTGCATCGCTCGCAAGCCGCGCTGCGGATCCTGCATTATCGAAGACCTGTGCGAATTTAAACAGAAAAATATTGATTGACCCGACCATGATCTTATTTACTGCCACCCCCAGCGGGATATTCAACTAATGTTCGGCACCGATCGAAACCAGCTAAGGCAAATGTACCGTACGGCCTGGGAAAAATATCAGGAGAAGCAATTGCTATCACCACTTGAAGCACAGATTGCGGACATTATTAAAGAACACCCCGAGTACCATAATTTTATCACCCAGATGGATAAGGATTTCTTACCTGAAACCGGAGAGACTAACCCATTTCTTCATATGGGTTTACACTTGGGGTTACGCGAGCAGATTGCCACTAACCGTCCTAAAGGCATTAATAAAATATACAATCAACTGCTAAAGATAAAAGGCTCTTCTCACGAGGCCGAGCATCAGATGATTGAATGTCTGGCTGAAGCCATGTGGTCATCACAACAGAACAAACAGCCCCCTGATGAGAGCGCATACCTGAAGTGCCTGAGAAAATTAACCAAAAAATAATTCATTAAATATTAATATTATAATATTAACAAATTCATTCTCTGTAGGTTTTATAAAAACAGTTGAACTATTTTATATAGCGCATCTCAAACCCAGTTAATATGGCAAGTTTATGAACTAGTTTTCTATCTGGATGCCTAATTACTTGTAAATCCTGAATAATTCAGGATAGACTCAAAAATATTAAAACCCAACCCAGTCAGAAGGTACTCAAAGATGACCAATTTAATCAACAAATCAATTATTTCCGCTATAAGCTTCTTATTTATAATTGCTTTTAGCCCTGTATCTCACGCCGCTGAAAACCCATTCGGCATGAGCAACCTAGACGCACAGCAAACACATGTCGCAAGTAAAGATGGCAAATGCGGTGAAGGCAAGTGTGGCGGTAGCGACAAGAAAAGCGACAAATCCGGTAAGTGCGGCGAAGGCAAGTGCGGCGGCAGCGACAAAAAGAGTGACAAATCTGGTAAGTGCGGCGAAGGCAAGTGTGGCGGCAGTGACAAAAAGAGCGACAAAAAAGGTAAGTGTGGCGAAGGTAAATGTGGCGGCTAATTTAGCTGCAACACATTAAAACAGTAACACGTTAATTTACCTGAAAAGCCTCGAAATATTCGAGGCTTTTTTTATGAAAATAGAGTAATCCTCGGCTCTACCAGATGCCCAGCAGGTGCCCCGTTTTAAACTTTATCACAGCAGATAGACTCTTTTACTGCTACCTTAATTAGATTAAATACATTTTTACAGCTGCATGAATTAGAAAAGAAAATAATATGAATAATGGCTCTTTTTTTCTGAACACCCTCGAAATACTCACAATTTTATTTATCACCCTGGTGGGTGTTACATTAATTTTTATTTTAATTATTTATATTATTGATCGTAACCAGACCGTACATGCTATTCGTCGCAACTACCCTGTTATTGGCAGGTTCCGATACTGGTTCGAGCATCTCGGCACGTTTTTTCGCCAGTATTTCTTTACCATGGACAGGGAAGAACTTCCCTTCAACCGTGCAGAACGATCCTGGGTTTATAGAGCTGCTAAAAACATTAGCAACACAGTAGCCTTTGGCTCTACCCGTGATTTAAAACCAGCGGGTACCGTAATATTCGTAAACTGCCCTTACCCAACACTGGGTAAAGATGCGGTAACCCCAAAGCCTCTAACTATCGGGGAAAATGCACGCCAGCCTTATACCACTTCATCAATCTTTAATATTTCCGGGATGAGTTACGGGGCATTATCAAAACCCGCGATTATTGCATTATCCCATGGAGCAAGAAAAGCAGGTGCCTGGATGAATACGGGCGAAGGTGCACTATCCCCCTACCACCTGGAAGGTGGGGCCGATATCGTCTTTCAGATTGGCACAGCAAAATATGGTGTCCGTGACCACCAGGGCAACCTGTCTGATGACAAGCTCAGGGAGGTCGCGGCATATGAACAGGTTAAAATGTTTGAAATTAAATTAAGCCAGGGGGCCAAACCAGGAAAAGGAGGCATACTCCCCGGCGCAAAAGTCACCGCAGAGATCGCCGCGATCAGGGGCATACCTCAGGGCGAGGACTCTATCAGCCCTAACCGCCACCCGGATATTAATTCCAATGACGACCTGTTAAACCTGGTTCACCATATCCGGGAAGTTACGGGGAAGCCGGTTGGCTTTAAAGCGGTAGTTGGCGCTTATGGATGGATTGATGAGCTTTGTAAAAAAATACAGGAGCGTGGGCCCGATTATGCACCTGATTTCATTACCGTCGATAGTTGCACAGGAGGTACAGGTGCGGCACCGATGAGCCTGATTGACTATGTCGGTTTACCCATACAGGAAAGCCTGCCTTTAGTCGTAGATAAGCTAAATGAGTATGAGCTACGTGAGCGCATAAAAGTTATTGCATCCGGCAAATTAATTACCCCCGCAGAAGTTGTCTGGGCACTGTGCATGGGCGCTGACTTTATTGTTTCCGCCAGAGGCTTTATGTTTGCCATGGGCTGCATCCAGGCACTGCAATGTGATAAAAACACCTGTCCCACGGGCATAACGACCCACGACAAGAAACTACAACGCGGCCTTGTACACTCTCAAAAATCCTGGCGTGTAACACACTATATACAGAACATGATTCATGAAGTGGGGGTCATTGGCCACTCCTGTGGAGTAAAGTCCCCCCGGGAATTCAAACGTTTCCACGCGAGAATAGTTCAGTCCAATGGCCGCTCACTGCCACTTGATGAACTATACCCTGATAAATAACGGGAACTTTAGAATACTAAGCCAGTCGACTAAATATCATTATAATTAAAAACAGAGACTTCCTATGAACAAACTACTCGATGTAGCAGCAACTGCTCAGACTCTATTATTAGAGAAAATCAAACTACTCGACTTCAGCGCCCTTTTACTTATTAGAATATACCTTGCTCCCATTTTTATTATGGCGGGCTGGGGAAAATTATCTGACCTGGAAAGCACAGCCTATTATTTTGGTGAATACCTCGGGCTTCCTCTGCCTGATTTAATGGCATTTCTTGCAGGTGCTACTGAGTTTTTTGGTGGCATCGCTATTTTAATCGGCTTTGCTACCCGCTGGTTTTCAATTCCCCTGATGTTTACGATGCTCGTTGCCGCGGCGACTGCTCACTGGGGCAATGGCTGGCATGCTCTACCAGAAACAACACTAACCGTTCCCTGGGAGTGGCGAACAGACCTTATTGATGAGGCTGTTAAGCGTCGCGATATTGCCAGAAACCTGCTTGAAACACATGGTAACTATGACTGGCTAACGGAAACCGGTAGCATTACGATTCTTAAAAATGGAATTGAATTTGCGGCGACCTATTTCATTATGTTAATGCCGTTACTCTTCTTTGGAGCGGGAAGAGCTAGCGTTGATTATTTTTTACGTAAACGTTTTATGAGTGATGCTTTATAATTTTTTTACGGTAAATAACCGAACTGCAAATGAACGCGCGTATTAGCGTTCATTTGCAGTTTATCTTGAAAAGATTATAAATACGCCATGAAAATATAATTAGAATTACTTATTTTCTGCTTAACTATAAAGCTGCAAATGAGTGCATCAGCTCATGTCTTCAGCACTAATATTTAAATTATTACATACTCTTAATTTAAAAATAACGCCACAGAAATTCATTAAATATTTTTATTAGAAGCCTGCTCAATCAGTTTATTTTCTTGGCTTTATAGCCGATTTGCCCTTAGAATTTACAGACGCATTCTATTTTCAGGAGAGTGTTATGGATATTCGCATGTCAGATATTATGTTACATATTGATGAAGAGCTTAATGCCAAAGAGCAGGCCATTCTTGAGTCACACATGCGTAAACGTCACGGTGTTATTGGCCTGGGCTACCATAGCAAGCGGCCACATTTGATGATAGTTGAATTTGACAGGGATGAAACATCCCCAAAAGAATTATTATGCGCTGCGACAAATTATGGTTTGCATGCTGAACTAGTCGGTTTTCTATAGTCCTGTTAAGCTCGACATAATTATTAATCAAATAGTTTCTGCCACCAACGTCTACGATTATTAGCCGGCTGCAATGCCTGCTCTAAATTAACGGGCTGCATCTTAGACATTACCCAACCCGGAAGTGGCGGATTTTCACTAAAACCACAACTGACCCCCAGGTTATTTGGATCAAAGATTTTTATAAACTCCGGCGACTCATGATTATCAGCGTAAACAATGCCACAGTAATCTTCATCATGTTCCTTACGCAATAGCGAATCGATTTCATCAATAAATTTTCGCGCCTGATCCGAAGATACCGGGCTTATTGGCGCATCCTCTCCAATCGCATAAACATACCAGCTATCATCCAGCTGAGGGCGAAGAGTATCCCAAAATGTGGCCAGCTGATCCCATCGCATTAATGATTCAAAACGCCCTTGCTTAAAACGTTTTACATATGGGTCTGCGTACTGGACATCTTGGGTCATAATACTACCTTAAATTTGAATCTAGTTAGACAGGGTCTGCTTTAGCCAGCTTTGCACTTCAGCAATACCTTTATGCAGAAAGTCTGGATCCTTATAAACATTGGCAATCATAATAACCCCCTGCATTTTAGCCAGCAGGTTCATGGCGACTTCATTACCTCGACTGGTCTGACCGAGCATGCTTAACTGTGTTTCAATCCAGCTTTTAAGCAAATCAAAAACAGCGGTTAAGCGTGCATGTGAAACCTCTGTATCCTGCTCTTTGACCAGCTCTGAGCTTAGGGTACCAATAGGGCAACCATACTGAAGTACCTGTGCCTCTTGCTGTAATGGAAATTGGGTTAGATTTAATAAGCGTTGTAGCGGTTCTGATGATGATTCATCACAGCGTTTCAGCATATCCCTGAACTCTGTCAGTCGAGCATCAACAACAGCGGCAAGGATGTCTTCCTTGGTTTTGAAGTAATAGTAGAAATTGCCACGCGGAATCCCCGTTTCATCAGAAATATCACTAAACGAAGTCTGGTTATAGCCTCGTGAGTAAAATAGATGGTCAGCGGCATCGACGATACGTTGGCGGTTGGCTGATCCTTTTGTTCCCATAGGGTTACCTTGTAGTAATCGACATATTGTTAATTGTATCGATATTTCGACCAACATGTGATGGGGTAAATCATAAAAACACACAATTTATTTCCAAACGGTGCATTTTCAGACAATCGTATGATTTATTTTCCCTTATTTCAAGTTTAAACTGATAAACGGCGATATTCTCATATATAATCAACAACTTATTACAATTACAAATATCGACTAGACACATCATATCCTATGAATGCACTTGAGATTAGCAATTTACATAAAACCTACCGAAATGGCACCCAGGCCCTTAAAGGCGTTGATCTAAAAGTGCAGGAGGGTGATTTTTTTGCTTTGCTAGGCCCCAATGGTGCCGGTAAATCAACCACCATTGGCATTATCACCGGCCTGGTCAACAAGTCCTCCGGTGACATCAAGGTTTTTGGCTATGACTACGACCAGAACCAGGCGCAGGCTAAATCCTGTATCGGGCTGGTTCCACAGGAGTTCAACTTCAACCAGTTTGAACTGGTTTTAGAGATTTTGATAAACCAGGGTGGTTATTATGGGATCCCCAGGCATATTGCTCGACAACGTGCAGAGATATTTCTAAAACAGCTTGAGCTCTGGGAAAAGCGAGATGTCATGGCCCGTGAGTTATCCGGTGGAATGAAACGACGTTTAATGATTGCACGCGCTTTAATCCATCACCCCAAATTGCTGATTCTTGATGAACCAACAGCGGGTGTTGATATAGAAATCAGGCGTTCTATGTGGGATTTTCTTACAAAAATAAACCAGCAGGGCACGACGATTATTCTCACCACTCATTACCTTGAAGAGGCTGAAAGCCTGTGTAAAAACATTGCCATTATTGACCACGGCTGCACAATTGAACACACCAGTATGAGAGAGTTATTAAGCCAGCTCAATACTGAAACATTTATTCTATACCTGCAAAGCCCACTCAAGGATCATAGTATTTTTAAGCAAACGCAGTTTGATGCATTTGACATCCACATCATAGATGACAGCACAATTGAAATAAGCCTGGACGAACAAAGTCATATCAATTCCCTGTTTAAGTTATTGAGTGATCAAAATATCAATATCCTGAGCCTACGCAATAAAACAAACAGACTAGAGCAGCTATTTATGTGCCTGGTTGATAAAAATCGAAATAACCCTGAGCTGGTGGAAACACTACAGCAAACTTCCAAGGTGGATGCATTACCATGACATGGCTCGAAAAATACAATGCACTCAAAACAATTATCATTAAAGAGTATCTGCGTTTTATTCGCATCTGGGTGCAGACAGTTTTGCCACCGGCGATTACAACCGCCCTTTACTTTGTAATTTTTGGCAATTTAATTGGCTCACAAATTGGAGACATAGATGGCTATAAATACATGGACTACATTGTTCCTGGCTTAATTCTCATGGCGGTAATTACCAACTCTTATGGTAATGTTGTGTCTTCCTTTTATAGCGCCAAATTTCAAAAGAGTGTTGAAGAGCTGCTTGTTTCCCCTGTCCCAAATTACCTGATACTCACGGGCTTTGTCGCCGGTGGTGTCGCCCGGGGAATGATTGTTGGTGTAGTAGTTACAATAGTTGCCATGTATTTTTCAGATATCAATGTACACAGCTACTCGCTTAGTTTACTTATTTTCTTTTTAACCGCCACACTGTTTTCTATTGCAGGGTTTATTAATGCTGTTTTTGCTAATAGCTTTGATGACATTAGCATTATTCCAACTTTTGTATTAACACCGCTAACCTATCTTGGCGGAATTTTTTACTCTATTGAGATGCTGCCTGAATTCTGGCAGAACATTTCACTTGCTAACCCTATTCTTTATATGATTAACTCATTCAGGTACGGTGTCATAGGCATTACAGACACAGACCTTTCAACCGCGATTTTTATCATTATTGGTTTTAATATCGTGTTATTTTCCTATGCAATGTATTTACTCAATCGCGGTGTAGGTATCAGGCAGTAAAATATTAATATCGGTGTGGCGGCTAGACCCCGAGTCTTTAATTTGTAACACACTGCTACTAAACCGGTAGATAGATACGCTCTTTACAACATAAGCTTTTACTTTATGAGTAGACTACACTGTACTTACTCACTCTAAAAATGGACTAAATAATAATATGAAAGCATCTGACCTGTTTGTAAAGTGCCTTGAAGAAGAAGGCATAGAGTATATTTTTGGCGTCCCAGGTGAAGAAAATGCGGACTTTATGCTATCACTTGAACAGTCTAAATCTATCAAGTTTATTTTATGCCGTCACGAACAGGGAGCCGCCTTTATGGCTGAAGTTTATGGCCGACTTACAGGCAACCCGGCCTGTTGCCTGGGCACACTCGGACCAGGCGCAACCAACCTTATTACTGGCGTAGCTGATTCCAATATGGATCATGCGCCTATGCTGGTATTAACCGGTCAAGGCTCATCGCAACGCTTACATAAAGAGTCCCACCAGGTTATGGATGTTGTGACAATGTATTCACCTGTCACAAAATGGGCTACCAGCATTTTGCACCAGGATAATATTCCTGAAATTGTCCGAAAAGCAGTTCGAGTCGCTCGCTCTGAGAAACCCGGCGCCGTTCTTATAGAACTGCCAGAAGATATTGCAAAATTACAAACTACGACACAGCCGATACCCCCACGAAGATTTCGCCGCCCCGGCCCCGATAACAAAATTATTAATCAGGCTTTTGAGCTCCTTAAACAGGCAAAGCGTCCAATTATACTTGCAGGCAATGGATGCATTCGGCGACGCAGTAGTGAACAGTTAAGAAAGTTTTGCGAAGCCACTGGCATTGGCGTAGTCAGCACATTTATGGGCAAAGGCAGCGTTGATATGGATTCAGACTATTGCTTATACACTATTGGTCTACAGGCAAAGGATGTCGTAGCCTGTGCTGTTGATGCCGCTGATCTGGTGATCACCCTGGGCTATGATATGGTTGAGTACCATCCACACTTATGGAATAAGGACGGTAATAAGAAAGTTATCCATGCGGACTTTCTCCCCGCAGAGATTGATGCTAACTACCACCCTGAGGTAGAGCTTATAGGAGATCTTGCCCACACCATCACCATGCTACTCGAACGTATAGAAGAAAATGGTGAACTTAACTTCGAGCTCTCACAACAATCTGCAACCCGTAAACAGATGCAACAGGAGTTTGAGATATTTAAAAGCGATGATGCCATTGGCTCCCTGAAACCCCAGAAAGTTTTATGGGATATTCGTGAAGTCATGGGCCCTGATGATATTTTGCTCTCTGACGTAGGTGCGCATAAAATGTGGATTGCTCGTCACTACCAGTGCCATGAGCCCAATACCTGCCTTATCCCTAATGGTTTTTGCTCAATGGGCTTTGCATTACCGGGTGCCATTGCGGCCGCACTGGTTCATCCACAGAAAAAAATTCTGGCTATTTGTGGCGATGCCGGATTCATGATGAACGTACAGGAAATGGAAACCGCTAAACGACTTAACGCAAACTGCGTAGTAATGGTTTGGGAAGATAAAGAGTATGGTCTAATTGCCTGGAAACAACAATCGCAGTTTGGTCAGCACACAG
>Ga0316207_10003201_pt1 | contig 15569 bp, 14 predicted proteins | sample 6weekpyrite_MG_FD_204943 | JGI IMG/M metagenome (GOLD analysis project Ga0316207, IMG submission 204943) | Microbial mat bacterial communities from mineral coupon in-situ incubated in ocean water Damariscotta River, Maine, United States -... | ecosystem: Environmental > Aquatic > Marine >... | reverse complement strand
GGGTTATCGCGATATTCTCAGCCATGAGGCTTTGAGCTTTTTGGCCGGTCTGCACCGTCGCTTTGAAAAAAGACGCCAGTCATTGCTACGCCGTCGCAACGAAAAACAAGCAGAGCTGGATGCCGGTTTTCCTTTGGTTTTTCCACATGAAACCAGCGATATCCGGGCCAGTGCTTGGAAAGTCAGGCCTGCACCACAAGACCTACAAGACAGGCGTGTGGAAATCACAGGCCCCGTAGACAGGAAGATGGTGGTCAATGCGCTAAATTCTGGTGCGCACTGCTTTATGGCTGATTTTGAAGACGCAACCTCTCCAACCTGGAAAAACATGCTGGATGGTCAGATCAATCTGAGAGACGCTGTTCGGCGCGAGATTGATTTCGTGGATCCCAAAAATAATAAACGCTATCAGATCGAAGATCGTGCTGCGACTTTGATAGTGCGGCCACGGGGCTGGCATTTGACCGAGAGCCATCTGCTGGTCAATGGCTTGCCGATTTCAGGTTCGCTCTTTGATTTTGGGCTCTATGTTTTCCATAATCATCAAGCCCTGAAAGACCGCGCGACAGGGCCGTATTTTTACCTGCCCAAGATTGAGAATCGCCACGAAGCTCGGCTGTGGAATTTGGTCATCCGTCACACGGAAGATGAATTGGGTTTGGAGGCTGGAACCATCAGGGTGACAGTCCTGATAGAGACATTACCAGCGACGTTTGAGTTGGATGAAATCCTCTATGAGTTGAAGGAAAACATTGTCGGTCTCAATTGTGGTCGCTGGGATTATATTTTCAGTTACATCAAGCGATTGAGGGCTGAATCAGATCGTGTGCTTCCGGACCGGAACCAGATCACAATGTCTGCTCCCTTTATGCAAAACTATTCAAGACGGGTGATTGATGTCTGTCACCGCCGTGGGGCCCATGCCATGGGCGGCATGTCAGCCTTCATTCCTGTTCGGGGTGATGAGGCGGCTAATCAAGCGGCGTTGGAAAAAGTTCGCGCTGACAAGTTACGGGAAGTAAAGGCCGGGCATGATGGCACCTGGGTGGCTCATCCCGATTTGGTGCCTGTTGCCATGGATGTGTTCGATGAATTTATGCCTGGGCCAAACCAATTGGACCATGAGCAGGATGAAAACCGCCTGATCTCAGCCCGGGATTTGATCGAGCCACCTGCCGGTGATGTCACGGATGCAGGTGTCGCAGATAATATCGACGTCGCCCTGCGGTACATAACGGCTTGGTTGGGCGGGCGAGGGGCGGTCCCCATTCGCAATTTGATGGAAGATGCTGCCACGGCTGAAATTGCCCGAGCCCAGCTCTGGCAATGGCGCACTTATGAAGCGTCAACAAAGGAGGGGGTGACCCTTACGGAAGGCATTCTTCAGGCCAAAATCACACAAATCGGTCAGGATTTGGCTGCTGAGTTGTCTAATGCCCCGGAGCTTTCACGGCACGTAAATGATGCGGTCAAAATCCTGAGTGATCTTGTTATGGCAGACGAGTTTGCCGAGTTCTTGACCCTGCCAGCCTACCAAGTTTTGGTCGGTGAGTTGAAAACGCCGATGCGTTTAATGGAATTCGAGGATTAAGCAGCGATTTGATCGTGGTATGAATGGCGGTGGGTCAAACCGGGCGGTTTCTAATAACCGACCGTTGATGTAGTCCGACCGCCATATCCACACATGTCTGAAAGCTTCCAGCCTCGAGAGGTTTGCTCAAAGCGGCAGCTCATATAGTCTCGCATAAATACGCCATAAGGCAGAGGAGCTGCGCTGGATTGGGTGGAAGCACGACTTAATTCCCGATCAAAAGTCTCTTGAGGATAAACAAGGACTTGTCTTGACGTGTTCGTGGCAGGATTCGCCGGATCATCCAGAATGCAAAGCGGGGGTTGGGACAGGATGCCAACCACAGTTCCGCGTGTTTCGCCCTGTGATCCCCAGACATAAGTTCTCAATTCGGGATCACGATTGGTAAAGGCAGTTTGTAGGGCCCCCGGTGCAAGCGCATCGCTTAAGGCTGTCTCATTGTGGCTGATGACAGCGGCAAAAGCCGCCATTTCATGCGCTAATGGAGCACGACAAACAGGTGTGCTGGTTGCGCAGGATGCCAAGAAGGCGCTGGAAGCAATTACGCTGACAAATACACGTTTCATCTATTTTTCCGGTTCTCAATCAGGCCATCTACAACGCCTGGATCGGCCAGTGTAGAGATATCTCCCAGATTGCCAAACTCATTCTCGGCAATTTTGCGAAGTATTCGCCTCATGATCTTGCCGGAGCGCGTTTTCGGCAGGCTGGGAGAAAACTGGATCAGGTCTGGCGTGGCGATGGGTCCGATTTCTTGGCGCACCCATTTTCGAAGGTCCGATTCAGATTCCTGTTCAGCATCAATGCCCAGATTCAATGTGACATAACAATATATGCCCTGTCCTTTGACTGGGTGTGGGTAGCCGACAACAGCCGCTTCAGCGACATCATCATGGGCCACCAAGGCGCTTTCTATTTCTGCTGTGCCCAGCCGATGACCGGAAACATTGAGCACATCGTCAACACGGCCTGTGATCCACCAGAAACCATCTTCATCGCGTCTTGCGCCATCGCCGGTATAAAATTTTCCGGGATAGGTCGAAAAATAAGTATCAAAAAAGCGGTCGTGATCACCAAATACCGAACGCATCTGGCCCGGCCAGGAGCGTGTAATGATCAAATTACCCTCAACAGCTCCTGTTTCGGGCAGAGGATTGCCGTCCCCATCAACCAGGGCAAGCTCAACGCCAAACATGGGTTTGGTAGCTGATCCGGGTTTCAGACCTGTTGCTCCCGGCAGCGGGGTAATCATGGCACCGCCCGTTTCCGTCTGCCACCATGTATCAACAATTGGACAGCGGCTATCGCCCACGACTTCATGATACCAGTGCCAAGCTTCCGGGTTTATGGGCTCACCAACGGTTCCAAGCAGGCGCAAAGACGCACGGGAGTGTTTCTTGACCGGTGCATCACCTTCGCGCATCAGGGCGCGGATGGCGGTGGGCGCGGTGTAGAATGTGTTGATCTGATGCTTGTCGATCACTTGCCAGAAGCGGTCTGGTCCGGGCCAGGTTGGAATGCCCTCAAACATCACAGTGGTGGCCCCGTTAGCGAGTGGGCCATAAACGATATAGGTATGGCCGGTCACCCAGCCGACATCAGCCGTGCACCAGTAAATTTCACCTTGTCGATAATCGAAGACGTATTCATGCGTCATTGAGGCCCAGACCATATACCCGCCTGTTGTATGCAGGACGCCTTTTGGTTTTCCTGTTGAACCTGATGTGTAGAGGATAAAAAGCGGGTCTTCGGCATTCATCGGCTCAGGCGGGCAGTCAGAAGACACGCGCTCTATCAGGTCGTGATACCAGACATCACGGCTGTCATCCCATCCTACATTTGTTCCGGTCCGTTTGACGACGAGAACCTTTTTGACATGTCCCGCGATTTCAACGGCCTTGTCGACATTGAGCTTGAGGGGAATGGGTTTGCCGCCTCTGACCGCTTCATCAGCCGTGATGATGTATTCACTCTTGCAATCGGTGATCCGGCCAGCCAGCGCTTCAGGTGAAAAACCGCCAAAGACAACGGAATGTACAGCCCCGATGCGTGCACAGGCCAGCATGGCATAGGCAGCCTCGGGGATCATCGGCATGTAAAGTGTGACCCGATCACCTTTGGATACGCCCATTTCCTTTAGGCTGTTGGCCATTTTGCCAACATGAGTGTGAAGTTCACCAAATGTGATCTTGGCATCATCATTGGGATCGTCACCTTCCCAGATGATGGCCACATCTTCAGCGCGTTCAGGTAAATGACGATCTATGCAATTAGCGCAGGCATTTAATTTTCCATCGGAAAACCAGCGAATATGCAGATCATCCTTGTTCCAGGAGACATCGTCGATTTCTGTAAAAGGTGTTATCCAGTCAATGCGTTGTGCCTGGTTGCGCCAGAACGAATCGGGCGCTTCAATCGATTGGCGGTACATCTCATCATAACGCTCAGCTGAGACGGTTGTCTCATTGGCAAATCCGTCAGGAACGGGAAAAAGTTCAGGGCCGTGATGTGACATAGTGAGCTCCGGGAATATCTGCACAGGAGAGAAGGTTAAACGATCTCGGTAGCAAGGATAAACCTAAAGCTGATTTGAAACGCAGTTGGGCCAATAATCGGGCGAACGGCGTTGAATTCAAACTGAGTTCAACGGGATTTTTAGATAGCGCACGCCATTTGAGGCGGGTTCAGGAAAATGCCCGGCTCGCATATTTACCTGAACAGACGGCAGGATCAGCTTGGGCATGGAAAGCTCGGCATCACGATCTGTGCGCATTTTGACAAATTCCGCTAGGCTGGCCTGATGGCCGACATGGATATTGCTCTTTTTTTGTTCACCAACAGTTGTTTCCCAGGCAAATTCATCCCGACCGGGTGCCTTGTAATCATGACACATGAACATGCGTGTCTCATCGGGAAGAGAAAAAATCTTCTGGATAGAATGATAAAGGGTTTCTGCGTCCCCACCGGGAAAGTCACATCGGGCCGTGCCAAAATCCGGCATGAAAATAGTGTCGCCAACAAAAGCTGCATCACCGATTTTGAACACGGTGCAGGCAGGAGTGTGCCCGGGTGTAGAGATGGCTTCACAATCAATTTGGCCTAGTTTGAATGTTTCACCATCTGAAAACAGATGATCAAATTGCGACCCGTCTCGGGCAAATGGATCGCCTGCATTAAACACGTTTCCAAACACCGACTGGACTTCAGAAACGCGACTTCCGATGGCGATTTTCCCGCCCAGTTCATCTTTCAGGAAAGGGGCTGCTGACAGATGATCAGCATGGATATGGGTTTCAATAATCCAGTCGATCACCAGACCTTCTGATTTAACGTATTGGATCAGGGCTTCGGCGGTCTGAGTGCTCGTTCGACCAGAGGCCTGATCGTAATCGAGGACAGAATCGATGATCGCGGTGCGCTTGGTTTCAGGATCACTTGCCACATGGCTGATAGTAAACGTACAGGGGTCAAAAAATGATTTCACAAATGGGACTTGGGACATTGAAACTTTCCACGATCAAAGCAGCCGAATATCGGTAGTATAGTCCCTAATCGCACAATTTTGAAAACGCATAGTTTATACTCAATCATACCGGTATTCAGAGTGATTTTAACGCTGACTGAAACCGGGTATCGATCTTCTGAAAAATGTTATTGTGTTAGCGCGCTAACACGCTATATCGATCTTCAGGAGAAATGTGATGTCAGAATTTTCAAATATAAGAGCGCAAAGTAACGCCCCGGATATAGAGCCCTTGAGTGAGGCCTTGCTTGAATTACAAGGCCTGGAAGAGAGCGAACGGTTTTTGCGTGACCTTTTAACACCGGGTGAAATCAAGACCTTGGTTGAGCGTTGGCGTGTTGCCCGCTTGTTGGACAAGGGTGGTTTTTCATATCGGGAAATCAGCGAAATGACGGGAGCGAGCACAACCACGGTCACCCGCGTATCTCGGTTTTTGACCCAGGAACCTCATCAGGGATACCGGACAATCCTTGACCGGCTAAAGGAGAAGAAAAAATGACCCGCCTTAGAATGGCTGTCCAAAGTAAAGGTCGCCTGGCCGAAGGCGGAATGGACTTGCTTAAAAGCTGTGGCCTGAGGTTCAGTTATGGACACGACAAGCTTCACCAGGCAGCTGAGAACATGCCCGTTGACCTGATGCGGGTTCGCGATGATGACATCCCGAGCTTTGTAGCCAGTGGAGCCTGCGACTACGGCATAGTCGGCGAGAATGTCATGTTGGAGCAGGCTTTGAGCCAGAAGCCATCTGAAGCGCTTGAAATCGCATTACCGCTTGGCTTTGCTCAATGTACTTTGAAATTGGCCTCGCCCAAGAACGGGCTAATCAATTCTCCCGAGGGTTTGCAGGATAAGACCGTCGCCACTTCGTACCCCGAAATCACCAAGGCTTTTTTTGAGGAAAAAGGCATTAAAGCCCAAGTGGTTGAAATGCGGGGCTCCGTAGAAGTGGCCCCGCGATTGAAAATTGCCGATGCCATATGTGACCTTGTTTCTTCTGGTGCAACCCTTGAGGCCAATGGATTGGCCGCTTTCGAGACGGTGTTGAAAAGTCAGGCTGTCTTGATCCGCCGAAAGGAAGATCAATCTTCAGAAGTTGATGAAATCGCCGATATATTGATGCGCCGGGCTGAAGGCGTGCTTGCTTCAGCGCAGACGAAATACATCATGCTCAATGCGCCGACGGATCGGTTGGAAGCGATCAAGGCTCTGCTTCCCGGTTCGGATGCCCCCACGATTGCGACCATTGCTGGACGAGATGATGTGGTTGCCTTGCATGCTGTCTGCCGTGAGCGGGTGTTCTGGGAAACACTGGAAGCGCTCAAGAAAGAAGGGGCGCGAGCGATCCTGGTTCTCCCAATTGAAAAAATGTTGGCGTGAGGCAGATATGCTGACACCTATTTTATGGTCCACAGCTGAGAGTGATACGCACGCCCAAGCTTTGTCTCGCCCGCAAAATGTTGATGCGGCAGGTCCTGTTGCTCGCAAAATCGTAGAGGATATCCGAGCCAATGGTGACGAGGCTGTCCGGCGTTATGCTCAGAAATTAGATGGTTATGCGCCTGAAAGTTTTCGTGTTTCTCTTGAGCAGATCAAACAGGCAGGCCGTATGCTTTCTTCCCAAGATGCCGAAGCGATCAAGTCGGCAGCAGACGCCATTCGTCGGTTTCATATCCAGCAAGGCTACCGTGAATACAGCGTTGAGACATGGACGGGTGTCACGGCATCAAGGCGGACAACACCGATTGATGTTGCTGCCTTGTATATTCCGGGGGGAAGTGCGCCCTTGGTCTCAACCCTGTTGATGCTGGCTATTCCGGCCCAATTGGCCGGTGTTGGCAAGATTGTGGTGGCCACACCGCCATCTTCAGACGGGGTTATAAATCCAACCATTTTAGCCGCCGCAAACCTGATTGGGGTCAACGAAATATATGCTATTGGCGGCGCTCAGGCGATCGCCGCCTTGGCCTTTGGATGTTCTGATCTACCCAAGTCTGACAAGGTTTTTGGGCCCGGAAATGCCTATGTAGCGGCTGCAAAATCCTATGTTTCCAGCTTGCCGGGGGCATGCGCTATCGACCTTCCGGCCGGGCCCAGTGAAGTTATGGTCGTGGCGGATGAAACCTCGGATATTACTTTTGTTGCCAGTGATTTGCTTAGCCAGGCAGAGCATGACGTTGATGCCCAAGCCATGCTGATTTGTTTTGCTCAGGAAACACGCCAAAAAATTGAGTTCGAAGTCGAGAGACAATTGTCTGATTTACCGCGTTCTGACATTGCCAGAAAAGCGATGGAAAATTCGCGGGCATTCATCTGTCAAAACTCTGATGATGCACTTGAAGTTATCAATACGTATGCGCCTGAGCACTTGATATTGCAGCTCGAAAATCCGGATTTGCTCTTGCCGAAAATCCGAAATGCGGGCTCTGTTTTTGTCGGTCCCTGGGCACCAGAGGCGGCTGGAGATTATGCCGCTGGACCCAATCATACCTTGCCAACAAGCGGTGCGGCGCGGGCTTGGGGCGGAGTGACGGTTGAGAGTTTTCAAAAGACCATGACCGTTCTCAAAGCGACCCCTGAAGGTGCGGCAAAAATGGCTCCTGTGGTTGAGCGTTTGGCCGAACTTGAAGGTCTGGATGCGCATAAAAACGCCATGGCCCTGCGCAGGATAAAAGCCAATAAACTCAAGTTGGTACAGGTGGAAGCCCCCATCCGGGCGGCGACAAAACGGCGCCAGACGGCCGAGACGGATATCACAGTCAGCGTCAATCTCGATCAGAGCGCGTCTTGTCTCGTCAATACGGGAATTGGTTTTTTAGATCATATGCTTGAGCAAATTTCACGGCATGCTGATATCGCCTTGCAGGTCAGCGCCGAGGGTGACCTTGAGATCGATGCCCACCACACAATCGAGGATATCTGCCTGACTTTGGGTGAGGTTTTGCGTGAGGCTTTGGGGGATAAGCGCGGCATTGAACGCTTTGGTTTTGAATTGCCGATGGATGAATGTCGGGCCGGGGTGTGGATCGATTTGTCCGGGCGCCCCTTTGCCAAATTTACCGGCAATATTCCCGGCGAAAAAGTCGGCGATTTTCCCGTTGAAATGACAGCGCATGCTTTCCGGTCCCTGGCTGAATCCATGCGGGCCGCCATCCATGTGACGGTGGAGGGCGAGAATGCGCATCACATGATCGAGGCCTGTTTTAAAGCCTTTGGTCGGGCCTTGGGCCAAGCGGCCAAAAAACAGGGTAATGCCTTGCCATCGACCAAGGAATTCCTCGAATGAGAATCGCTATAATTGATACGGGTTGTGCTAATCTGGCTTCGGTTCGCTTTGCTCTGGATCGTTTAGATGTGGCCACGTGTTTGGTTAAAACGCCCGAGCAGGCCCGCGACAGTGACCGCTTGATCCTGCCCGGTGTGGGCGCAGCAAAGCCAGCCATGGAGCGCTTAATCGCCTCCGGTTGGGCTGAGTTTTTACAACAAGAAAACAGGCCCTTATTGGGCATATGTCTGGGCATGCAATTATTGTTTGATCGCTCGGAGGAGGGCGATGTGACCGGGCTCGGACTGTTCCCGGGCAAGGTGGTCAAACTGCCACGCACAAACGAGCAAATCTGGCCGCATATGGGTTGGAATGCGTTGGATAATATCAGGGCTGACGAGCCTTTGCTGGTGGGGATAACGCCCGGCAGTCATGTCTATTTTGTCCATGGATATGCTGCCCCTGTTGGAAATTTTACTCAGGCGGAAAGCCAATTTAATCAATCTTTTTCTGCGTTTGTCAGAAATAACAATATCGTCGGATGTCAATTCCATCCCGAACGTTCCGGACCTGTCGGTGCCCGGATTTTAGCCAATTTTGCAGGCGTGACACCATGATTTTATATCCAGCGATTGACCTTTTAAATCAACGCGTTGTTCGGCTCCATAAAGGTGAATTTGACGCCGTTACCGATTATGGCGATGACCCAATAGCTGTGGCAAAGGGCTTTGCGCAAGCAGGCGCTGACTGGGTGCATGTGGTGGATTTGTCCGGAGCGCGTGATGGCCAGCGTAATCAGTCGGATATCATCGGAAAGATATGCGCGACGGGGATCCGGGTTCAAACCGGCGGCGGCGTGCGCAGCAAGGTGGATGTCGAGGCTTTGCTAGGGCTGGGCGTTGCCCGCATTATCGTGGGTAGCATGGCGGTTATCCAGCCAGATCAGGTCTCAGACTGGATCAGGACTTTTGGCCCTGAGCGTATCTGTCTGGCGCTCGATGTTCGAGAAGAAGACGGCATCTACAAACCGGCGATTAAGGGGTGGTCTGAAGGGTCTGGAAGGGGTCTGGACGGGGTGTTGGCGGGGTTTGACGCGGTTGTTATGCGTCATTGTCTGGTGACAGACATAAATCGCGATGGAGATTTAAGCGGACCCAATCTGGACCTCTATGCCGACCTCGTTGCGCGTTACCCGAAAATTGAATGGCAGGCCTCGGGTGGAATTTCCTCACTGGACGATATCCGGGCCGTCAAAAAATTGGGCATGGCCGGCGCGATATCCGGCAAGGCGATCTATGAGGGCCGGTTTTCGCTGGAGGAGGCTCTGGCATGCTCACAAAGCGGATAATTCCCTGCCTGGATGTCAAGGATGGTCGCGTGGTCAAGGGTGTGCGTTTTCGAGACCATGCAGATGTCGGTGATATCGCGGATCTGGCCCGGCGCTACGCCGGAGAAGGGGCCGATGAACTGGTCTTCTATGATATTGCCGCCAGCGCGCGCGGAAAAACCGTCGAACCTGAATGGGTCAGCGCCGTGGCCAGGATCATCGATATCCCGTTTTGCGTCGCCGGTGGCATTCGCACGCTGGACGATGCGCGTGCGCGCCTGTTTGCCGGGGCCGATAAAATCTCGATCAATTCACCGGCGCTTGAAAATCCTGATTTGATCAATGCTTTGGCTGCAGAGTTTGGCTCGCAATGCGTGGTGCTGGGCATAGACAGCAAGACGGTCGATGCAAATTGGCAGGTGCATCAATATACCGGTGACCCAGATATGACCCGCTTGTCCAATCGGAAAACGCTCGACTGGATCAAGGAAGGCATTGACCGCGGCGCGGGTGAAATCGTGCTCAATTGCATGGATCAGGACGGGGTGCGCCAAGGCTATGATCTTGATCAGCTCCAGGCCGCCCGAAAGATATGCACCACACCGCTGATCGCTTCGGGTGGAGCCGGAACAATGGATGATTTCAAAACCGTATTTGAACAGGTCAATGTCGATGGGGCTTTGGCGGCCAGCGTGTTTCACAAACAGGTCTTTTCAATCGGGGCATTGAAAACCTGGCTCAAGGATGAAGGTGTGGAGGTGCGCTTATGATGGATACAACTTCAATCGACTGGGACAAGGGCGATGGTCTGGTCCCGGCGATCATTCAGGATGCAGCCACCCGTCAGGTTTTGATGCTGGGCTATATGAATGCCTTATCACTTGAAGAGACGATAAAGACGGGTCATGTCCACTTTTTCAGCCGTTCAAAACAGCGTTTGTGGATGAAGGGAGAAAGCTCGGGCAATATATTCAATCTTGTCTCGGTCAAACCCGATTGTGATCGCGATGCTTTGCTGGTTGAAGTGCGTCCTGAAGGACCGGCTTGTCACACCAATACAGTGTCGTGCTTTGGTGACGATCCGGGGCCGGGTCTTGGATTTCTGGCCTATCTGGCGCAAGTGATCGAAAGCCGTAGCGAAGAAAAGCCCGAAGATAGTTATGTGGCGCGCCTGTTGAGTGAAGCGCCAAAAAAGCCCGCCCAGAAAGTGGGCGAAGAAGGGGTTGAGGTTGCCATAGCGGCGGTTTCGGAAAACAAGCAGGCCGTGATTGAGGAATCGGCAGACCTTCTGTTTCATCTGATGGTCTTGCTGAAATCCCGCGATCTGGGACTTGATGATGTTTTGGGTGAGCTCCGCAAACGGCACCAAAGCCGGGCGGACGTGTAAAATAAGGTTTGAGAGTGATGGTTCGTTTAAGTGTATCCGCTGTTGCCGGATTGGCCGTGTTATCCGGCGCTGTTCAGGCTCAACCGGCTTCAGACATATCCGAGACGATCACCGTCACGGCCACACGCAGCGCTCAAGATGTCGACCAGTCCATCATCGCCGTTACGGTGACAGGCACAGCTGAGATAACGGAAGTTTCAGCCCATCACCCCGCCGAATTGCTCAACCGCACACCCGGCGTGTTGCTGCATCGCGGCAATGGGGCCGAGCACCTGACCTCTATCCGCTCCCCTGTTTTGACCTCAGGAGCCGGAGCAGGTTCATTTTTGTATCTGGAAGACGGTGTGCCGATGCGCGCGGCCGGTTTTTCAAATGTCAACGGATTGTTTGAATCCACCGCTGATTTTGCGGGTGGCATGGAAGTGGTTCGCGGGCCGGGCTCAGCCTTGTATGGATCAAACGCCCTTCATGGCTTGATCAATATCCTCACGCCAAATCCCGCGCAAACCGACCCGTATTTTCAAATTGAGGCAGGCTCCTATGGTCGTTATCGCGGGCAGGGCATCTGGTCCGATCAAACAGCACTGGCCGCGATCTCTGCGACGCATGAGGATGGTTGGCGCGATGAGGCCTCGCTTGATCGTGTCTCCGCCTTGCTTCGCAAAGACGGCCAAAGCGGATATATCACATGGCAAGCCAATTTGGCCCTGATCTCACTCAATCAGGAAACCGCTGGTTTTGTTCGCGGCCCGCGCGCCTATGAAGATGAGGCCCTGTCTCGAACCAATGATGATCCAGAAGCTTTCCGTGATGCCACAGCGCTGCGGGCCTCCGTCCGGTTGGATGGTCAGATGGATGATGGCTGGTCCTGGACATTGATCCCTTATGCGCGTGCCAATCAGATGGATTTTGCTATGCATTTCCTGCCGTCTGAGGCCTTGGAGGAAAGTGGCCATTCAAGCGTTGGTTTTCTGTCTTCCATGGCCCATGATTTTGCAGGCGGAAACATGCGTTTCGGCTTTGATTATGAACATACACAAGGCTCGCTGACCGAAACCCAGTTCAGGCCAACGATCTTTTCCTATGTTCAGGGCGAGCATTATGATTACGACGTGAGTGCGGATGTCATGGCCCTATATGTTGAGGGCAATTGGCAATTGGCCGAGGCTTTCAGTCTTCAGGCCGGGGCGCGCTATGAGCACACCGCGTATGATTACGACAATCATCTGGCCAATGACATTATCGGTCGAACCAAACGCATCGCCGATCGAAGCGATGATTTTGATACCTTCACACCCCATATCGGCGCGATCTGGCAGACCGGAGGCAACGCCAATATTCATGCCCGTTTGGCCCGTGGTGTCCGGGCTCCACAAACCACCGAGCTTTATCGCCTGCAGCGCAATCAGCTGATTGACGATATCCAGCCGGAAACCCTCGACAGTTTCGAGCTGGGCTATCGCCACGCCTTTGATAATGGCGCACGCTTGGCCCTGACCGGCTTTGTCATGGCCAAGGAGAATGTGTTCTTCAGAGATGCTGATGGTTTTAACGTCACCGATGGCAAAACCGTACATCAGGGTATCGAGTTTGAGGCACAGCTTCCGATCAGTGACGTTCTGAGCCTGGATGTCGGCGGTATCTGGGCGCGTCACCAATATGATTTTGATCGTGTGGTTGGTCGATCCAGCGAAGTCATCACCCGCGGTAATGATATCGATACCGCGCCGCGCTGGATCTGGAATTTTCAGGCGAATTGGCAAGTGAGCGAGGCGATCAGTGCCTCGCTGGAATGGTCCCATGTCGGGGAATATTTCACCGATGCTGCCAACGATCACAGCTATGATGGTCATGATCTTTTGACCCTGCGCGCGCGTTATGCCGTCACCGAGCGCGTTGAGTTGTTTGGTTCTGTCCGTAATTTGCTGGATCAACGCTATGCTGAACGTGCAGACTTCGCCTTCGGTTCAGACCGCTATTTCCCCGGCGAACCACGCGGTTTCGGCCTTGGTGTAAGGGTGGTGGGGTAGAGCTTTTGTTTTCTTCCGCTTGCGAGAGAAGGTTTCCATCAATATTTGAGGGACGAGGATTATTTGCAACGCAAAAGCTATGAGGTTGGTGTGTCCGAGGTTCTGAGGAAATATTTTTCAATTTTCATTATTGTTGGGTTTGCTGTTTTTTGGGCTGGGCAGTACTTCTTTCCGCAAACAGAATTTGAAGTGATCAATATTTCTTCGGAAGACGTTTGTGTGAAAGTAATTGTCGATGCTGAAACAATTGTTTTGGGTTCAGACGAAGTGTTTGAGACGAACAGGTATGTAACAAATGATGGTTACATACGGTGGAATTTTTGTGATCAATTAGAAGGCGATGGCTGGATAGGTGCTTCTTACTACACCAGCAGAAGTAGATTGCGGCAAATCGTTGTTATTACTAATGAAGGTGCGAATTCATTTGCCCAATAGTTGATCGTTGCAGCTATGAAAATCGCAATATCTATGGCCTGTGATCCTCATCTTCCTCATCCTGACGAAAGTCAGGACCCAGGCAGGCGCGTTGTTTCTGGATTTTGACGTCCGTCAGAATGAGGAACCAATAGGTACCCCAATATCTCAGCATTCATTGATTGAGCGTCGGATAGATATCATCCCAATCAGGATTGACGCTTTCAATCAGTTCAAGCTTCCATTGTCTGCGCCAATTTTTGATCCTCTTTTCTAACGAAATAGCGTCGACCATCATCGGAGAAAATTCCAGCCAGACCAGCCTGTGAACCTTATATTTGGCCGTAAATTTAGATGCTTTGCCCTGACGGTGCATCCAGACACGCATAGCGATATCGCGGGTCACACCCGTATAAAGCGTGCCGTTTTTCTTACTGGCTAATATGTAGGTACAAGGCTGAAAAACCATTTCTGGGTCCTGACTTTCGTCAGGATGAGGATAAAAAGATTTACAGCAACAAGCAATTTCAAATTGCAATTATATATTTTACATAAAATGGGTTGGTCACAATTTAAAACCGCCCACCGTCTCCACATTTTCGCGGAATGCTTTAGGCTCAAATTATCTATCGGGTGAGGAGTATGACAATGCGGATTTTAACGGCAGCAGCGGCGATGATGATCGCCAGTGTCAGCGTGCAGGCTCAGGATTATTTTCCGGGCGAGGGCAATGAAGGCTGGGAGCGACGTGATGCTGCCGAGATGGGCTTTGATGCCGACGCCTTGCAAACCGCGATTGATTTTGCCATCGGCCATGAAACCCAGCCTGCGGAAGGCTGGGAAGGGATTGATCCGCGAGACCTATCCTTGATGGTGCCGCTGCGTTGGGCGTTTGAACCGCATTCCAGCCCCTTGGGTGAATTGCGCCGTCGGGGGCCGGCTGCGGGCCTCATTATCCGGGACGGCTATATCGTTGCCGAATGGGGTGAGCTGGAGCGGGTTGATATGACCTTCTCGATTTCAAAAACCTTCCTGTCACATGTGGTCGGACTGGCCGTTGATGACGGGCTGATCGCTTCTGTGGATGATCAGGTGTCCGATTATACCGATGATCCTTTGTTCAATACCGAACACAATACACCGATCACCTGGGATCAGATGTTGCGCCAGACCTCCGGTTGGTCGGGCACGCTCTGGGATAAACCCGATTGGGCTGACCGTCCGGCCCGCGATAATCCGGCCCGTGATCTGGTTGCCGGTCCGCCAACGCCCGGTGAAAACTGGGAATATAATGATGTGCGGGTCAATGCGCTGGCTCTGGCTGCGCTGCATGTCTGGGAAGAACCTTTGGCCCAGGTGCTCGATGATCGCATCATGACGCCGATTGGATCCCCCGGCTCATGGGAATGGCATGGCTATAAAAACAGCTGGGTCGAAATAAACGGTGAGACCATGTGGTCCGTCTCCGGCGGCGGTCATTGGGGCGGCGGCATGATGCTGACCGCCTATGATCAGGCGCGTTTGGGCATGTTGGGTCTGCATCGCGGCAATTGGAATGGCACACAAATCCTGTCAGAGGCCTGGTTTGAAAACTCGCTGACACCGACCGATGTTGCGCCTCACTATGGCTATATGAATTTCTTCCTCAACCGGCCCGGCATGCCAGGAGCCTCAGTGGCGGTTGAAAGCGCACCGCAAAGCAGTTTTGCCTATCTCGGGGCCGGGGCCAATATGGTTTTTGTTGACCCCGAACACGATATCGTTGCTGTGGTCCGCTGGATTGAAAGCTCGGACCGCAATGAATTTGTCGATCTGTTGATGCAGGCTGTGGCGGATTAAGCCTGCTTAGTCGTCACAGGTGAAAACACACTGCACCCGGCTGTCATCGCAATAGGGCTGGCCATCTGTACCGATATTCCAGGCGTTTGACGCCGGGCGACATTGTTGTCCGGTCTGATTCAGATAGATGGCCCGGCCAGGGGCTGCATCTGAAATGTAGCTACACCAGACTTCCCCGTTATCAATACCGGTCTCT
>Ga0316207_10003200_pt1 | contig 15571 bp, 20 predicted proteins | sample 6weekpyrite_MG_FD_204943 | JGI IMG/M metagenome (GOLD analysis project Ga0316207, IMG submission 204943) | Microbial mat bacterial communities from mineral coupon in-situ incubated in ocean water Damariscotta River, Maine, United States -... | ecosystem: Environmental > Aquatic > Marine >... | reverse complement strand
AGTCCTGGTGTTGTCACAGACTGAGTCAGCAGTGTTTTCTGATCTACTGATGCAACCCGCATACCTCTCCAGTACTGTAGCTCAATTAAGCATCTATATACTCGTAAGCGTATTATTTACTCACCTTCCAACGCCTATGCTAAATCAATAGCATGAACGGCCTAACAGCATAGAACGAACAGCCTGATATGAACAATATTTCACTTGAATCTTCCTGTACGTCATACGGCGTCATTTACCCATGTGATGAAGCGACGACTGCTGCATTCGATTACCTGGAGAGCGCTGCGCATCACAATGATTTCAAACTTATGCTTAAAGACATTCCTGCTGTCGCACATAAACTTGAAATAAACACAGCTATTCTAATAAATGCTGTAAATGAACTGGTGCGTGTAGGTATTTATCAATGCTCACTTCATGATTATCCACGTACTAATCTATATAACCCGATGTTTTATTACCCAAATAAATAACCGCTACACTATAACCCCCACTGTTAAACGTTAACTCTCAATCGCGCTCTTTTTGTAAACCACTTCTCTTGACTTTGGGTGCTCATCGGTATTGCTTCAGCCTGTACTGGTATTTGCCTAATGCATGATTGCGGAACAGTTCACACATGTAACACTACAGGCATCAATATAACTGAGAATCAAATTCATGAAACAAACAACACCGTCATTCATTTTCTTTGATAATCGAGAAAGCTTCATCGCCTCATTCTTGAAAGACGCTGTCACTGCAGTCATGCTTTCTTACTGCGTATATATCAGCAGTGAAAGCACTTTTTGGACTTTTGTGGCTGCGATCATGTTTGTGCTGTTCCTTGCAAACCTTGCGCTTAAAGAAAATAAGCAGTGGAAAAAGTTTAACTCAAAACAACAGCTTCTCAGCTGGGTCAATACGCTTCCAGATAACGATGGTTAGGCACAAGGGTTAATCATGAAAAAATGCAGCGTACAAACACCTGAATTAGCGCTTATTTACATTACCGATTGCAACCTTGCTACCGTCGAGGAAATGCTCGCAAGGAAATCCAAGCGCAAATGTGAATTTCAGCGCCAGATATCTATCTGCCAAACCGCTATTGGTTGGATCAAGGATATGAACATTGTTGCAACCGGCACAAGAGTCAGGGAAGTCATGGATCATGGTGGCTGTGTAATAACCTGGTTAAACGCTCAATGAAAGGCGTGTAAGCCCTGCTTAAGCGCTCGTATAACGGAGAAGATAATGAGTCACAAGGCACGCGTAAACGCATATAATTTACTGTCTAGCTCACCTGAAGGGATGCCTCAGTCAGCTCGCATGATTGAATCCCACAATAATAAGTATTGGGATGAGATTATTGCCAATCAGAAGCAAAACCTTGCCGCCGCCACCCTGGTCATCTCGCTGCTGAAACCTGGCACCGATCATTGTTCACACGTACTGAGGCACCTGCAGCACAAGGTTGCCTACTACCGCGCGCGCATGATTAAAGGCGTTAAACAGCGTGATCTAAAAGCATATTACGTTGATTATAAATCTCTTTCACAGTGGCAGCTCGCCATTCTTGGGCTGCTAAACCTTGCTAAAATCAAGCTTGATACGGCCCACAGCAATCCGGACAACATTATGCAAGTGGGTGCATTCGTCAACCTTGTAAAGCGTGATATTAATATTGAGCTTTCTGGCGGCGTGCGTGCGCGTCTCGAACAACTTAATCAATACATCTGCACGCGAAGCCCAAAGGATACAAGCGTACAGCAGCAGTTGTTCACGAATCTTAAGACCAGGGCCTGCAAAGGTATTGCCAAACGACTGGGCTTCAAAAAGCGACTGGATAATACCTTGATTGTAATCAAACCGGTCAGGAAGACGGTATTCAGTATGGCGTTCGAACACTATTAAACAATAACGCCGAAGATCGACGCGTATACCAATATTGTATGCTGTAACAACGTATTAACGGGCCTGGAGAGAATTATGGGCAGTTTATCAACCTATATCATTATCGATTTTGAAGCGACCTGTACAAACGCTGAAGAATTTGATCGCGACGAAATGGAAATTATCGAATTTGGCGTTGCTGCTGTAGATGCCACCACTCTCTTGCCTGTCGCCGAATTCAGCTCATTTGTACGTCCCGTGCGAAACCCCAAACTTACAGAGTTTTGTAGGCAATTAACAACCATTACTCAAGATGATGTCGATAATGCTGAGGAATTTAGTGTTGTACTCGACAATTTCAGTGACTGGTTGTCTGCGTTTGAACAGCCCTTGTTTTGTTCATGGGGAAAATACGACTTTAATCAGCTCCATCGAGATTGCGAGTACCACGGTGTCGATTACCCGTTTGCCAGTAATGATCATGTCAACTTGAAACAGCGCTTTGTAAAGTCACGGCCCATTAAGATGCGCCAGGTTGGTCTGGCGCGCGCGATGAAAATCGCCGGTATTCCATTGGCCGGTACCCTTCACAGGGGGATTGATGATGCCAGGAATATGGCGAAGTTACTGCCGCTGATGTTCTGACTTGCTCTTTGTAGCCGATAATTATTACATGTTGCGGAACATCTACATCGGCCTAAACTAGTCTAAAGCTAAAACATGGAACCCTAATGAAAGCCACTAAATCACAAGAAATGGATGTTTTGATCAGCGTAGACGACTTCATTGAAGCGTTTGCACCCATAGCAAATCCGCTTGATAGCAATACCGGGCTAAATGGATGTCTCTTTGAGGCAACTGGTCTTCAATTAGACATGGTCTCAAATATCAATGAAGCCAGCCCTGATCGCATATGGACTGTCGTGTGTATCGATAGTGACAGCATCATTATAGAGGGTTTTAAACCAGATGATGCCATTGGTTTCATTATCACAGATATACCTCGCTTTAATAATGGGCATTATTCTGTCGTTGAACCAGACCGTCCTGAACTTAACAAATAGGTGATAAAATGACTTTACTTGAAATACTCGAATCAAATAATATCACAGAAGAGCGCCTGGACAGTGTTGTTCACGATGCTGCTTCACGTATGGCTGCTGACGCCAATAATGCTGGCGTCCGTTCACAGGTTAATTATCTGAAGACACAAGCCGGCATGACCGATGGAGAAATACTTATGTGTCTAGGATTGGATTAACGCATTACATAAAACCAGAGCTTAAATTATGGTATTAAGTCACTCAACAGCAAAAGGTCGTTACATGGTCTTTAATAAAGAGACCAAAAAGCGCACCATTGTGCCTGTTACGCAAATGAAAGATTATTTCAGTATGCGTGAGCGACTTGCGTTTATCGAACCCTTATCTGTCGGGGATAAATGGGAGGGTGATAGCTATATCGTTATCAATGTTGGTGAACGCGCTAATATCATCGATATTGATAAACAATTGCGTGATACTAGCGGCGTAGCATAAACATCACCCTTAATACCTACTTCTAATAATACACTGACGGTCTTGGATAGCTGTGGTCCAGCTATTACAGTGTACTATTCCGAGCATTTTTTAAATCATTTGGCAATTATTTGCTTGCCATTTTCTCTAGCACTTCTAGTTGAAACGCCATTCTTCTGTCTTTGCCATAGAGTCTTTCTTTTACATCAAGTAAATAGCGAACTATCCTTACATCAAATGTAAGTATAACAATCTAGTTGAACGTAAAAGAACCATAACTATGCATGCAATGATAGAGGTGGCAGAAGATTTTCTGCGCACACACAAATATGGGCAGGCAATCAACCTGCCAACGCGAAAATCTCAGTACTACACCACAATGATTGGCATTTACCTCAAGCTTGAAAGTGGTCACTTCGGCAAAACTGAAGATAACGCTGTTGACCTTGGCCTCCAGATCATGTCCACTCCAACTCGATTTAAAGTTACCATCCCGCCTGAAGAAGCTGTGTCAGGACAAGAGCACGTTTTTGAATGGGAGCTTAATTACTAAGTCTTGCTACAGATAATACCCTCATAATAAAACAATATTGCATTGTTTCAAATACATGACCCCACCTGTTAGGACGACAACTCGCTGTTAAAGATAAACGTCGTCTATATCTACTCTCAGTCATGTACAATTGACCAGCGTATGACCATCAGTTACAACAAAGCAATTTCTTCCAGTTCATAATATATTTGACGAGTAGGCGCTTAGCTGGCGACAATACATTATGAAACTTACAAAAACACCTGAGCAATTTACCCGCGTATTGAACAATCTCAATATCGAACTTGAAGATATTGATAAAGACGATTCTATGTATGCAGAGGTTGGGCGTCAAATTCATGCGCTTAAACTCCTTGCCATGGGTGAACTCAATATTGATGACATCGAGCCTGGCTCACCTGAAATGGAAGTCTATGAATGGGCTACCACAGACAAATGGGTTGAGCTGCGAGAACAAGAAGGGCTGTACGAATTTATGTGGTGCCTTCATTGTGAACGCGCATACAAGTATGGCGAACATCGAGTAAAGCATGTCGATGGTTTAATGGGCAAACAAAACACTCTGAAAATGTGCCCATACACTAACTGCGATGGAGATACTGTCATAGACTCAAAACCCTGGGACTGGGTGAGACATGAAAATCCTCAATACCCTGAAACACCTGACCCTGATGTTTATTATCCTTATTACACATAACTCACCTCATTAAGACTAAGCGTACTCTTTACCTTCATCTGCATACTAAACAGTTTTATCACGTACCATCACATTCTCTTACGCTTCTGCTCCATTCAGGGTTAAACATTAACGGCAAAGACAAGCTGTTTGCTTATCTCTCTGTATTTGTTATATTTGATCCTTGAGCTGGCATCTCGCCGTTTCCGCTGCTAACACAGTACGGTCCCTGCCTTTATAACAGCACACTCAACTTACACTTTATTTACGACGTGTTTGTATTGGGGTAACGGAAACAACTTCTAATCTATATACAAACACTCATTAAATGAGGTGTTACATCATGTCAGTAATAACCGAACATAACGGCCGCAAGGTCGCCTGCAGCGTCACTAAAACACTTAAAAGCTATGACGTTAACGTTAAACAATTCCAGGTCATAGAGGCCGTTAGCATTGCTTTAGGGTTTAAGGATTCAAATGCAATGGCCGCGGCGAAGAAGGTCCACCCTTTAAATAACATGCCCTCTGTACCTTCTCACAAGAAGCATAAAAAACCCGCATACCAAGAACGGTTGGATAAAGTTAAAAAGCTGCTGAAGTATAAACACTATGGTTACACCGGATTAGATACTTATAATAAGAATGCCTTTAAAGAACTTCGCGAGTTAGCTGATATGGGTTCTGTTGAAGCCCTGTATATGTATGGGCGACAATTATGGGCTAAAGATTCACCTGAATGTATACCCGTACTGATAAAAGCGTCCGAGAAAGGTTACCACCCTGCCAGCAGCGAGCTTGAATATATCTTTAATTCAGAACGCGTTAATTATGTCGTAGAAGGTAGGTTCGAAAAGGTTGTAGGCGATCCTAATGATCCCAAATGGGACGTTCTTTCGAAAAAGTATCGTCAGATAGCCGCCGATCAAGGCTGCCCTTACCTAGCCTGGCGTCTCGCGTGGGATTACCATAACAAGAATGATCGCGTAAATGCCTTAAAATACGCCCGTCTTGCCGAGGAAAATGGATGCTTGGAGGCTCGTGTTTATATTGCGTATGAGATTGCTAACAGCAACCCACTGGAGTCTATGGATTTACTACTTAAAACCACTGAGTACGATTTTGAAGACGACACAATCGAATTCTCACCAGAAACAAGTTTTTATTGGCCAGGGCGCGATCATTACCTGAGTGAGAATAAAGGTGAGTTTGACGAGCTCTATGGAAATCATGGTCCTGAAGTGATGTCGCAGATATATGCCAAGATAGCGAATGCTGGAATAAAAGCCCAGTAATATAGGTTTCCAATTAAATAGACAAAGCACCGATCTTATTAGGTCGGTGCCTTTATTTATGCGTTAACCTATCAATCACCACCAATATCCTCGAATTAAGATACAGGCTCTGCTTAACAATACCCATGCATACTGTATGTCGTACGACGAAAACCTTTGCCTGACTCGAGGTACATATCTCTCTCGGCATCAAATCGCTCCCAGTCCACCTCTCCTGCCCTCAACGCAGCCGCCTTGTCATAAAGCGACTGCGCATCATACTTACCATCAGCAACTTCCCCACTGCGATACATATGACCCAGATCGATACATGCTTCAGCCTCACCTGACTTGACCGCCACGATAAGTACCTCGCGTCGCTTAGCCGCCTCACCCAGATCCTGGTAGATGTCGGCAAGGGTTAACAAACAATAACCGCGGTCTTCCTCAGCTAGCTTGCAGCTCGGTTTGATCGTTAACGCACGGCTGAACGTCTTACATGCACCCACCAGGTTGCCGGCGCGCTCATAATAGTTACCTAGCGCACAACAGGCCCACAGATCGCCTGCCTCAACGCACAAGTCCATGCATAACTTCCAGTCACTCAAATATTCAACATCTTCATTCTCAGGCTCACGCAGCCATTTATCTGCATAACGCACAACTGCATTCGCTAGGCCGTTTGCAATCATTGTTCTGAGCTCATAGCGGCCCTGAGGCGAACCCTCGGCATACGCCTTTACCACCCTGCCTATCGCTTTCTCTGACGCACTCTTTTCCATTATTAATACCCTGTTGCGTTTAACCTTATCAAAAGTAAAACACCACTTGCACAGAAGGTCAAAGCCAATTTCGCAGTTTTGTTTCACGGAAATTGGCTTTGCTACGCTATGCATCCTTATGCAACGTTATGTGATTTTATTTTTTTTACCTCACCCGGGTCAGATATGAAATAACCGTCAGAAGGAGGAAGTTTTTCAGCGTTAATTCATAACGCCCAATAACAATTGACGTTCACCGCTATGCTTGTGTAGCCTGCTCCGTTTGCAAACATCACGTGCGGAATTAGCTGTACCTGTCATACTTTATTTTCAAGTCAAATGAATTAACTTTGAGCGAGAATAAAGTATGGCAGCCAATCGAAAACAATTAAAAATGCATAAAAACCTCCTTGCATCTGTAATTAAAGATCAATGTGGAGATTTATGGAAAGCCTTGCTCGAAGGAGCACAAAACAGTATTGATGCTGGCGCTACTTTTATTAACTTCACCATCGACCATAATAAGGTTATTATCGAAGATGATGGCAAGGGCTTTGCTAATGAAGATGAAATCGATCGCTTCTTTGCAACCTTTGGCACCCCTCATGAAGAAGGTGATAGCGTCTATGGCCGTTTTCGAATGGGCCGCGGACAAATGTTCTCGTATGGCCAGAACACTTGGTTCACAAACAAATTTATACTGAGTGTCGATATTGAACGCTATGGCATGGACTACACTGTTAAATTCGCAGACACCCCTATTAAAGGCACGCGTATCGAGATTGATCTCTACGAACGCCTTTCACAAGAAGAGCTCTACGCGCTTGAACGCGCCATGGAGCGCGCTGTTACGTACTATGCTGCACCTGTCACGTATAACGGCAAACTTATTTCTAAAGATCCCAGCAAGCAGAAATGGAGCATGGAGACAGAGGATGCCTATATTAAATTCAAAGAGACACAAGGCATCCATGTCTATCATATTGGCACTTATATCTGTGAGCTCAATGCTTCACAACTCGGCCGCGGCGGCATCATTGTCGCCAAATCTGCGTTAAACGTTAACTTTGCACGCAACGCAATTAAAGACCACTGTCCTAAGTGGAAACGTATTCGTAAGGCATATCAAAAAGCATGCAATATTGAAAATGCGAAACGTCCTCGACTTGATGATGCAGGCAAGGAGAATCTGATTAATCAATTTGTTGCTGGCAACATTGGCATTGAAGATATCTATAATAAACGCCTGTTCACTGATGCAACCGGCTCAAGCATGTCGCTTAAACAAATGACAAACCACCATAGCGGCAAATTATGCGCCTCTGAAATAGGTGATCGCAGTGCAGATCGCGCATTAGCGACAAAGAAATGCCTTGTACTGTCAACAGATTGCCTTGATAAGTTTGATGTTGACAATACCGATGATTTGGTAAAGTTAATCGCAACACACAACCATTCCAGTGATGGTCAGATCATCATCCCCAGTGTTAATGAATACATCAATGCTACACAATCTATCAGTATTGATGATTTGCACAACGACTTTGATAATAGTTTTGAGATAATACCCGAGAAGAATTACAGACCACTTGAAAAAGCATGGATCAGGGCAATTACTGATACATTCAATAGCCGTTTGTCTAACGGCAAAAGTACTTGCTTCTTTAAGGGTGCTGATTCAAAGAAAGGCCGTCAAATTGTAATCGGCGTTTCTGATGTTGCTGACGGATGGACTGATGGCAGCACCTATATTGCCATCAACCGTGAATTCTTACGCGAGTACACTATCAACAAGCGTGGCATTGATGGGTTTTCACAGATCGTTGATTTAGTCATTCATGAATACTGCCATGATGAAAATACTGCCGGCAGCCATCTACACGATAGAGCCTTCTACCAGCAGTACCACGACTATCAGACGGCGCGCTCTGACTTCTTGCAACGTATAGTCTATACGTTTCAACAGTATGCCAGAACCTCACAAGCCGGCTCTTCGCGTGAACTTAAACGCCTAATGACGCGTATCGACAATATTAATATGCGAACGGCTGATATTCTTGAGCAAACTAAAGAGCTTGATAAGACGGAGGCATTACTCGAGACAGCCAAGGCAGAGGAAAAAGCAGCGCGTGTTAAACGACAAGACGCTAAAAAGGCGCAGAAGAAAACCAAATCTAAAAAGAACATCAAGCAAACCAATAACGAAATTATAATGACACACACCCAGTCGCTTAACTTTTAAGACAGTTTTCACCTGGTCAATAGTGTTGAACCTTAACGATGTGCGTATAGCCCGCAATTATAAGTGCGGAACACGCCCAGCTTGAGACAATATTCTCATGCTGAATAACATCGAAAAGGAACAGTCTATGAATACTGCAACGATCCATATGCCAGACGTTATTACTAAAGATCTGGCGCTCGGTAAATGTGCAAGTGGTCGCCGTATCGTTCTTTCTTCAAACTACCTGCTTGGCCATGGGTTTCTTCCAGATGTGCGTACAGAGCAGGTGGCTTCCAATGATGGCATACGTATTACCTGCAATCCAAATGGCGCCACTAAGATTTACAAGCGAAGCTACAAGCAGCGACGCGCCAACCCAACTGAAGCACAGGTCGATCTGCGTAACCAGACCCTAATCAATAGCGTATTCCCGTCTTACACAGAGCGTGCCCATATCGCTATTTCTGCTGGCGAAATCTTCATGCGTCCGTTACCCAATCTCACGTTTTCAATTCGTGAGACCCTGAAAAAAGCAAACAGCCTCGAAGCATTCGTGGCCATGACCAGCGGCGTAGATGTACATTGCCTTAATAGCACAGGCTTTAATGTCTCCAGCGTGCTTGAATATCGCCCCAATGAGAAGCGTGATTACAACAAGAAGATAGGCAAATGGAATGACAAAACTGAGTCTGGCGCATTGTGTGTCACTGCTAACAGCACACCACGCCTGCTAATCAGCCAAGACGTAATGCGTGTTGACTGGCAGGATGTCGAAAAACGCCTGCAGGACGCCCCACCGGTTGCTCTGTTACACATGAGCTTACAATGCGACGATTTCTCAAATATAAAAGCTAACTCGCTTAAAGATCGCGATATCAACAATCTGCAAACTTCCATGGATATGGTCTTTGATGCCGTTGACATGGTCAAAACCGTCCGTCCGGGCTGCATCATGCTTGAGCAGGTCCCTGGATTCGGCAAAAGCGATATTGGCAAGGCATTCGCCGTCCGCTTGCGACGTCTTGGCTACCATATTACAGAAACCGTCATGGAAGGACGTGAACATGGCGGGTTAACGCTGCGTAAGCGCTACTACTTGGTCGCCTCATTATGGCCGGGTTTTACCGCACCAGCTCCAGAGCCAGTCTCTACTACTGCAATATGGCCTATTATTACGCCTTACCTTGATGGCTGCCGCGACGTCAGCCACACGCGTGCACTGGCCAAAGGCCTTGAAACTGGTCGAGCACGTATCATTGATAAAAGCTCTGCAGTCTCACCTACGCTACTTAAAAGCCAGTCACATGACGCTTCAGACAATATAGTAATCTTCGACGGTGAACGCTACCTGATGCCCTCTGTTGAACTTTTGCAGTGCCTTCAGGGAATCCCTGATGATTTTAATCTTGATGTGACGAGTAAGGACTTGGCTATTGAGGTGATTGGCCAGTCAGTTGACTACCCCATGCATCACCGCCTGTCACAGGCTGTACATGAGCACCTTGTTCAGAATATTGGCGCGCATACCGCCGTTAATATCTCGCCGGAGCCATCATTTCATACTCCTCAGGCCAGTACGATATTGATGCCTAAGTCAGGCGATCTGCATACGCAGCAAGCATTTTTGTTTTAAGGAGTATTTCATTGAACGCAATCATAAAAAATGAAATGTATATCGTCACTCTCGTAGACAATGATAACCCCTGTGACATGAAAGAAGTCAAGGTTAAGGCGTGTGTTCATAAAGAAGCAGGTGAAAAGGCCCTTTCGTCAAACTCACAAATGCGTCTTGTTGCAATAGAAAAAGCGTCCAGACGTAAAAACAAACGCGTAGCAAATAATGTCAAAGATTAACAGTAAGCGTGAATAATAATACAGGGTACTACTCATTAGTTAGTGCGGAACAACTGACGCCAGGCATACTAATAACAAATAAAGCTACCAAGGAAACATCATGAAAGTCTTCGCTACTGCACTTATCAATAATAACACACATAACTACAAGGGCCACGTTAAACTGGCTCTGCGCAAAGATGGTCGGATTGCCTGTATTACGCCTGATGCTGCAGTGTTCGACTCACACCTGCCGGCTGCGAATGATATGGCAGATGCGCAGTTTATTGCCCAGCACCATCCAAACAGGCACGTTTACTCAAACATGAATATGGTTGCGCAGGCTTAATAGCAGTCATCCGCCTGTAAGATAACTACATAAAGGCCCACTATGTCACACCGCAAAGAAATTATGCAGCTCGCCGTACGCATCCCAAGAGAGCTCTTCCCTGATGAACTCTATATCTATGGCGATCAATATATCTACCTTACCCTTGGTGGAGACAATAACTGCATTGCACATGATACTAACCAGTTCAGTCGCTCCTGGACCTTGCAGTATCACGGCGATCACTCTGACATCATTACAAATTGCCTCAAACATGAAGCGTGCTCTACTGAGGGTGGCACTCTACAGAGTTACCGCGGCTGGTTTACCCCTGAGGGTTATATCAAGAAGGTACGCAAAACACTGGATGAGGCCATAACACTTGATGAATTTCGCCAGATCTTCTTCGGTGACATTGTGATTGCCTACTCTGAAGATGATATTAACGAGTACGCAATTCTCAAGACTCATTGCGAATATATGCGCAATACTTATCAATTCAAAGTGGAACCCTGTTGGTATGACAAGCGTCGCATTGATCATATTTTTAAAGTGAACACATCTACAAACCAAGGTATAGCAGATTTATTTGCTCAGGCTCGTAACGCACAATATATCAACTTTGATAATCATTTTAATGATGATGATAAGCATTACCTAACACTGGTAAAGAATCTGCTCTTTATACGCCAGAATATTACAACTGCCCCGGCTGCATGAAATAAAGGATGCATAACAATGAGTGATGACAATGATACTATTGCTGTCGAGACGAAGTTTATATTCACTGGGCACTTCAACGTAAGAGCTGAATCCATTGATGAGGCCAAGCGTATGATTAACGAAGACTGCGGGCTCGTGCTGGGTGGTCCAATACATACAATGCTTAACGATGATGATGTCAATTGGGATTTTGATACACACCCAGAGACGTCTTTCCCCGAAAAGTCTTCTGGCAATCCTGGCGTGACGCTGCTTGACATTATTTCGTGTGCAAATGCAATCACTGTCAATGGCCTGTTTATTCGTTACTTTCACTTTGAAAACGGGGACACTCTTGAAGATGATGGTCCAGATCCCATTCTTGTATCCGCCTATATCACTGATGATAGCTACCAAAAGCATGAGTTCATGTATACACGTAACGAGCTTGAATCTGCGGTCTATAACGAAGACACCAAAACATGGTTACTGACGACAATAGGTAAAAACCCGGAAGTGCACTACATCACCGCACATAAAGTTGAAAACATCTAACAGCTACCATAAGGAAGCACAATGCCACACTCAGTAGAACCGGTACAAATGAGCGATCTGCACGGGAATACAGTATTCGTTGACCAACACGATCTGACTAACAATGCTGAATACTTACGGCTTTATACGGAGTCTGGATTGCCAACATTGCTGTCAAACATTAACAACCAAGGCGCCACGATACATCGCTCCAATTTGGCTTTGAATGAACCCTTCAATGAGGATGTTTTTAAGCGAATGGTCGCTGGCTTCTGCAATAAAGAACCAACTGCACAAGGGATCATCATGGCACAAAATAACTATGTCAATGAGGCATCTTACCCAGATCTGGCGCTCGACGTCATACAACAAGGCTTTATTAAATAATACTCACCACCCCATAGGAGATACACATGCGATCAATTTCTATTTATTTTATACAACTACTGACACTTTTTTCAACGCTAACACTGCTCACCGCTTGCGGTGTAACCAAGGTGCCAAGTGGTAATGAAGCCGTTCTTATCAAAAAACCGATATTCTTCGGCGAGTCTGGCGTTGAACAAGTTGCCTATCCTACTGGCCGGCATTTTTATGCCTTAACGACAGATGCAGAAGTCATCAGTATACGACCATATCAAATTACTGAAAACTTCGACGACCTCATCACAAAAGATAATAACCCCGTTGATTTCAACGTCTACATTAGTGTCGAGCACATTAGTGGAAAGACATGGCTCCTTGTAGAGAAGTATGGAAGCAACTGGTACGTTAACAACGTAAAGGAGCCACTGCGCACAATGGTTCGTAATTACGCCAAGCAGAAGGAAGTTTTTGAACTCACTACTAATCCAGAAGTACTTACATGGTTAGAGACTAATATTTACCGCGATATAAAGGCATTCATTAAGACAAACAATCTACCTATCAATGTCCTCAAGCTGACCGTCGGCAAAATAACACCGCCCAGAGAAGTTATCGAAGAAACAGTACGCACCGCCATACAAAAACAGCGTAAGAACACTGAAATCCAAAGGTCCAAAGCTGAAGAGTCTCGTGAACTCGCTGAAAAAGCAAAGGCTAGCGCAGATAAGGCCTACAGAGATGAGTTTAAACTGTCCAACAAAGAATACCTACAGCTGCGCACAATCGAAAACGAGCGGTATAAACTCGACATCGCTAAAGAAAAGAAAGATCTTACTATGATCTTCAGTGATATCCCCGTCCTACTCGGCAAATAAGTAACCGTAAATAGGTCATCTGGCTCCCAGGTGGCCTATTTATTTTCTATCTTTAGATTGTATATCTTTAACGCCCTACGCTATCTTTCTATCACACAGCATCTCTTTTAAGTGCGGAACAAAACCACACTGGCACACTGTCTCTCTTAACTAAAGGAGACAGAATCATGTTCCAAATAAGCGCTCTAAAACTCGGTCGTAAGGAAAAGAATAACTCCATTATTGGCCGTATCTGGTTGCAGGGACTCCGCCTTGCCCGAGCTAATTTTGTTCCCGGAGCATCTTACTCGCTTGTCAAACAACGCGAGAGCAAGTCACTAACCCTCGAGCTCTCAAAGTCTGGCGACCTTACTGTAAGCAAAAAGAAACAGAGCGGTAAGGTGGTCCCTGTCATCGATATCCATAACCAAGAAATTGCTGAATACTTCGGCTCTAATGTGTCTATGCTGCAGGCTGTCGTAGACGATGGTCGTATCGTCTTCACAGTACATCCTGATGAACAGGCTGAATGTGAACGCGTACAACGACTGTCTGACACCATCAAGAATAATGGTTCTATTGCGACAACAACAGTCTTCTCAGGTCGCGATACTACAAGCGTTACTAACGCTGTCACCTCTGCCATCTCCACATTTGGTAACGGTAGCGACTTCGTGAACAACCTCGACTACACTGCTGATGATAAGCACGAAACAAACTTCTCAGCTCTGGAAAAGACAGATCTGCTTATCGGCGATCTGGTTAATATCGAAAATACTGATGGTGGCCCACTGCTTATCGAGCTGCTTAAAGTTATCAGCGCCACAAACCCTTCAACCATTATACTGGACTCTACACAGGACCCAGCTAAATCCTCTACCCTCACCGTCGTACACAGCGTACTTGAAACGATGGGCTACGACGTCTCAATTCCTCGGGATGAACCTACAGCCCACAAGGGCGTAATACATATGCGCACTCTCGCATTAACTCCTTCAGATAATAATGCTGTCAAGCAATACAACAGCATCATAGAGGAATGCGTAACCAATTCACCTTTCGCATTTGCAGTAGAGGCAACCAAGAAAGTCGCGAAGGTGTTCATGAACCCAATGAAGATCGTGAATCGTCTGGCAAAGTTCTCCGCTATGCTCGCCGGTACAGCATTGATGACAGTTGGCAGCATCGCTCATGGCGGCGGCGTGCTGGATAAAGCAATTCACGATGGCATGGCGATGGCTGGTGTTAAAACACACCTGTCTTTTGCCATCGAGGTTGAACAACCTTATTTACAGGCGTCTATTGATAATAATCCAATTTGGCACGACGATACGATTGCAATTCACGCCCCCATGGAAAAGGTCAGCACCAACCTGCTTCCTCAGTGCTCAATGATTGTTGCCGGCCTCCCCTGTACAGGCGCATCACTGTCTGGACGCAGTAAAAATAAACTCAAAAACGCGGAATCGCATGCAACAGCGGGTGCATTGTTTATTGCATTCTTGAATATTATTCATGCTACAGATGCACCAATTATTGTCCTTGAGAATGTGCCGCCGTATGCAAATACCTCATCAATGATGGTTATTCGTAGCGTGCTTGAAGCATGGGGATATGACCTGCATGAAACCGTGGTCGATGAATCACTCGGCGCGCTCGAAAAGCGTAAGCGTATGTGTCTAATTGCAGTCAGCAAAGGCATAAACTTCGACATTAATAGCATTACACCAGTACGGGAGCGTGAAACCATGTTTGGCCAGATCATGGAAGATGTGGCTGACGATGATTCAATGTGGCGCCCGTACCCCTACCTGTTTGATAAGGCTGAGTCAGATCTCGCAGCAGGTAAAGGCTTTAAAATGCAGATTGTTACCGAAAACGATCCTATTCGGACCATTGGCCGGCACTACGCTAAAGTGCGCTCAACTGAACCGCTGATTAAACACCCGCGTATTGATGGCTTGTACAGGCTGATGACACCCATTGAGCATGCCCGGGGAAAGACCATTGACCCACTGTTGATTCAAGGCTTGTCAAACACTATCGCCCATCAGATTATGGGTCAGAGCGTGCTG
>Ga0316207_10003199_pt1 | contig 15576 bp, 10 predicted proteins | sample 6weekpyrite_MG_FD_204943 | JGI IMG/M metagenome (GOLD analysis project Ga0316207, IMG submission 204943) | Microbial mat bacterial communities from mineral coupon in-situ incubated in ocean water Damariscotta River, Maine, United States -... | ecosystem: Environmental > Aquatic > Marine >... | reverse complement strand
GTTGTGATGGTTGTGGACATTGCGTAGACATCTGCCCATCAGACATCATGCACATTGATAAAACCCTTCGCCGTGCATACAACATTGAACCTAATATGTGTTGGGAGTGTTACTCCTGCGTAAAAGCTTGCCCGCACCATGCAATTGATGTACGTGGTTACGCAGATTTTGCGCCACTGGGCCACTCGGTACGTGTCATTCGTGATGAGGAAAAAGGCACCATTGCCTGGCGCATCAAGTTCCGTAACGGTAAAAAAGACATGGATCTTCTGGCACCGATTACAACTAAGCCATGGGGTACGGGATATCCTGAGCTATCTAAGGAACCTGAACCAAGTAAAGAAATGCGTGATAGTGAGTTATTGTTTAACGAACCTAAGTATGTCCGCATGGATGAAGGTGGTTTACATACGCTGGAATCAAATGGCCTGGAAATTAAAGAAGGGGTTTACTACTAATGGGCTACGAAACAATTATTGAAGATGACATCGACATCCTGGTAGCCGGTGCTGGCCTCGGCGGTACCGGTGCTGCATTTGAAGCAAGATATTGGGGCAAGGACAAAAAAATTGTCATTGCGGAAAAAGCCAACATCGATCGTTCTGGTGCGGTAGCCCAAGGCCTCTACGCCATTAACTGTTACATGGGCACCCGTTTCGGCGAGAACAACCCGGAAGATCACGTACGTTATGCACGTATCGACCTGATGGGTATGGTGCGTGAAGATCTGGCATTCGATATGGCGCGTCACGTTGACTCCACTGTTCACAACTTCGATGACTGGGGTCTGCCAATCATGAAGAACAAAAACGGTTCATATCTACGTGAAGGTCGTTGGCAGATCATGATTCACGGCGAATCTTACAAGCCGATTGTTGCAGAAGCTGCGAAAAAATCAGCAGACAAAGTTTTCAATCGCGTCTGCTTAACCCATCTGCTGATGGATGAATCCAAAGAGAACCGCGTTGGCGGAGCAGTCGGTTTCAACGTGCGTACCGGCAACTACCATGTGTTCAAATCCAAGACTGTTATCTGTGGCGCCGGTGGTGCTTCTAACATCTTTAAGCCACGCTCAGTGGGTGAGGGTGCTGGTCGTGTATGGTACGCACCGTGGTCATCAGGTTCTGCCTATGGCCTTATGATCGAAGCAGGCGCGAAGATGACGCAAATGGAAAATCGTATCGTACTCGCACGTTTTAAAGATGGTTACGGTCCTGTCGGTGCCTACTTCCTGCATCTGAAAACATATACGCAGAATGCCTACGGCGAAGAGTACGAGTCAAAATGGTTCCCTGAGCTGCAACAAAGAGTTGGCATAGAATACCTGGACCCAGAAGCATCTCACACCACTCACCGTCCAATTCCAACCTGTCTGCGTAACCACGCAATCATCAGTGAGGTGAATGCGGGGCGTGGTCCAATTCACATGGTTACTATGGAAGCCTTCCAGGATCCTCATCTTGAAGAGATCGGTTGGCATAACTTTCTAGGTATGACTGTTGGTCAGGCGGTATTGTGGGCAGCGACAGACGTTGATCCAAAACACGAAAACCCTGAACTGACGACTTCTGAGCCATACGTAATGGGCTCACATGCAACCGGTTGTGGTGCATGGTGTTCTGGTCCCGAGGATGTATCGCCCGATGAATACTTCTGGGGATATAACCGTATGACCACCATTGAAGGCCTGTTTGGTGCCGGTGATGCCGTAGGCGGCACGCCACACGCTTTCTCATCAGGTTCTTTCACCGAAGGTCGTCTGGCCGCTAAGGCTGCTTGCAAATATATCGATGACGGTAAAGCTGAAGGCATCCGCGTTACAGACGCTCAACTCAATCGTCGTAAAGAAGAAATCTTCAAACCACTGGAAACTTATAAAGTTTATAGCAACGAAGTGGTTGCCGGTACCGTTAACCCTAACTTCCATAATCCAAGACAGGGTCTTGATCGTCTACAGAAACTGATGGATGAATACTGTGGTGGTTTTGGTGTTAACTATATGACCAATGACAAGCTTTTGAATATCGGTCTTAAAAAGATGGCGATTTTTGGAGAAGACCTGGAAAAAATTGGTGCCAAAGATGTTCATGAATTACTGCGTGCATGGGAACTGAAGCATCGTTTCCTAGCTTCAGAAGCAGTATTTCACCACACGTTGTTCCGTAAGGAAACACGTTGGCCGGGTTACTATTACCGTGGTGACGCGATGAAACTGGATGATGAAAACTGGCACGTGCTGACAGTTTCTCGTCGTGATCCTAAAACAGGTGATTACACCATGGAAAAAGCGCCTTTGTACCACCTTGTAGGTGACATCGAGGACAAAGACCTGGCTAAACTGAAAGCAGAAGGTCACCACTAAGCAAATACAGGCGTGATTAGCTAATCTATTTAAATCACGCCAGTTAACTATTTGCTGTAAAAGAGGACCGACATGTTTAGTGTTGGTCCTTTTTTTGTCTTTTCGATAGGTATTTTTATCTCGCAAATAGAAATAGTTTTTTAGCAACAGATGTCAGTAAAAGAGTTAGATAATGAATATTCTTGAAAAAACAGATGAAGAAATTTTAGAACTGGCGCACCCAATGTGGGCAGATCTTGTAAAATATTCAAATGAAGGAAACTACGGTGCTTTCACCCGTAACTTTTCATCTTCATTTATTAAAGGTGCGAATGAAGTTGAAATGGGTAAGCAGTTTGCGAGAAGCGATCTGGCAAAAAACCTGTCAGAAGATTATTCATATCTTGGCATGATACGTCGAGGTGAATATGTCACGGTACTGTATAAAGTGATTAACAAAAAAGACAAGGGTGAATGGTTGGGTAGACTGGTGCTGGGTTATGAAAAGGATAAGGTAAAAATTTTTGGTGCTACCTTGTTCTAAACAGGCAGAATTAGATATGACAGATACAATTGAAAATGAAAAATTCGTTGAACTAAATTATAAGGTCATCGATAACAAAACCAGTGACGTACTTGTTACTGTTGATTACCCACTGGGTTATGTTCATGGCGTGAATGATGTTATGAATGAACAGGTGACAAAAGAACTTGATGGTAAAAAAGTGGGTGATATTATCGAAGTACCTGTTGACACATCACTGTTATACGGTGAGAGAGACGAGTCACTGGTATTTACTGATCATATCGAAAATGTTCCTGAGGAATTTCACGAAATTGGTATGACCATCACCATGGAAAATGAAAAAGGTGAACCCAGAGATTTTATCGTCACTCGTTTCGATGATAAGACATTAACTGTCGATGGAAATAATCCGCTTTGTGGCAGAGATGTCATATTCCAGTTGGAAGTATTATCTATACGAGAAGCTACCGATGAGGAAATCGATCTTGGCGGCGCTGTTGGGGCCGATCCTGAAATCAATGAAATACTTGACCGAGCACAATGAATTTCTCAAATAACACCATAATATACCCAGTAAACAGGGTTTTAGAGCGAGCAATAGCAAGCTCTTTAAGCATGCTTAGTGAAGAACTGGTCACTGCTGCAAATCCTGATACCCAGGTAACTGTGCCAGACAATTTTCTATTCATGCGTGGGAACTATGAACAGCATAGTTTCAACTCTAATATTCTTGAACCCTTGCGGGAGGCACTTGAAGCGACTCTTACAGATGCAAATCGCGATCAAGCACCATTAGCTTGGGCCAAGACTCAGAATAGTCTTGGCAATATTCTAGCGGCTCTGGGGCAGCAGCAGAGCGATGATAAATTGTATGAGAAGGCAATTGGTTGTTTTGAGAATGCGCTGGAAAAGTTTGACCAAGAATCGTCACCTCTCGACTGGGCAGCAACACAATATAATCTGGGTACAGCAAGCCAGGCACTTGGTAGATTGCTTGATGATGTGAAGCCATTAAAAAATGCTGGCGATGCTTATACTAATGCTTTATTAGTTTGGTCGCGGGAAGAATCGCCAGAAGAGTGGATGACTACAATGCATCAGCTAGGCGATACATTCCATACATACGGAAAACTGCTTAAAGGTAATCGTACTTTTCAAAAATCTGTTGTTGCCTATAAAAATGCGCTTGCGGAACTCGATGCGGATAATTATGCATTAGAGTTAACTGCTACCCATAATAATCGTGGTGCCGTATTACATAACCTTGGCGAGTCAGAAGATAATCCTGAGCGGCTGGAAGAAGCCATTAAATCCTATGAGAAGGCATTAACGGTAAGCATGGAACAGCAGTTGCCCCTCCATGTGGCAGTCATCTGTCGAGTGAATAAGGCGACAGCGCAAATTGGTCTAGCAGAATTAACAAACAATGCTGCGCTTGCAGAGGAAATGGCCGATGAGTTTGAAGTGATTATCGAATGTTTTCCTCATGCGCTTCAACCGCTATGTTTAAAACATTGTGAAGAGCAACTGAAGAAGGCAAAGTCGTTATCACTTCCGATGAGCGCTAGCGGCTAAAGACACGATGAGCTGTTACATATAGTTTTGGTTAATTAAGTAAACTAGACGAAGGGAGCTGAAGATTGTCGTCCGAAGAAAAGCAGGAAAAGAAGCGGGATCCCAATAATCCGTGCCTGTTTTGTAAAGATCCGCGTGGTGTGTCATTGGAGCGTGAACTTGCTTATAGTGCCCGTGACAGCTACGCCGTGAGTCCGGGCCATACCCTGGTGATCCCGAAACGTCATGTCGCCAGCTTTTTTGATCTGACGCCTGAAGAGTTCAACACTTGCATGGAACTGATCACCGAGGAACGCAAGCTGTTGGACGAGGAGTTTAAGCCAGATGGCTACAATATTGGTGTAAACGTAGGCCCAGCGGCAGGGCAGAGCATCTACCATGTACACATTCACGTCATTCCGCGCTACAAAGGTGACGTTGAGAATCCCCAGGGCGGGGTGCGACATGTGATACCAAAAAATGCACATTACACGCGTAAGTAGTATAATCTAGTCAGTTAAGTGGGAGGGCTGACAACCCAGTTTAAATTCCTCCCGTTTTCAACCACTAAGGAGATATGATCATGAGTGACGACAAGAAGCCTTTTACCCGACCTAAAGTCCCCGATGGTCACGCATTCCACGTGACAACGCGTCAGAAAGAGATTACGCCGGGACAGTTTTTTGTTGGTTATGAGACTACCTGGGAACCACACCAGAAAGAAGTGTCATACACCACACCCAAGAAGCCCTGAGGTAAACATATGATAAGCACGCTTTTTAATAGCGTGCTTTTTTCTTGTTAAAGCTTAATCCGAACGCCGCAGTACATGGAGAGCTATGCGAATAGCGAGCGAAGTACTGCAAGCCCGCGGTAGGCATAGAGGCATTCGTGCGCCTTTCTGCAAGAAAGGGGTTAGCGATATGCACTACGACATGCCGTCAGTCACCTGAGAGCGAACACCGTGAGTGACGGGGACGTCCGTGGCACATAAGGCTGCCGCCGACGGAGTGGAATTTGGACATGGACGTCCAAATTCTTTATCGAGTAAGGCGGCACTTACCCTTTTTATGAAAATACAACGCCTTCAGACGAGTAATGACAAATCTGATTTCATCAAAGCATGCAGCACCTTATGAAATCTTTTACCCGCCAAGGATTTCGAAAAGTTATATTGCGATGCTACCGCTAATTTTGACGGTGGACTCCAGATTTATTATTAATTAAGAAATGGCGTATATTCAGTTCAACGAATATATCAGAAAAGTTAGTAGCCAAGAATTACACACATTATTTCAAGTTCTGTGGCAATAAATCTTCTTGAGCCAATGGTTAGATATCCGACGAACTATTGAAAAACTCACTTTGCAAACAAGTTATTTTTCTCCTGTTTCATTCAAGATGGTTTGATTTCAGTTAAAGACGAAATGTTGATTTACTGTTTCACTTGAACACTTTTAGACTCCTATTTGCGTTTATTGAAAAAAACATTTAGCTTATTTTAATCTAAGTTGTACTACAGTTGGATTTAATAAAATTAATCCGAAAAAACAATCAAACAGTTGTGATACAGCATTTAATATCTAATATCGACGGTCATATTATTAGATATAAGTGTAATACTACGAATTTTGACAGGAAAGTTTGATGAATTCTGAAAAACGCAAACATGAGTGAAAAAGTCTTATACCTGATCAAATTCAGGGTACTTATTTCATTGCATTTAAAAACGAGAAATTCAGTTTAGTGATATAATTGATGTATCTATGTCAGGTATGGGCATTCGAGTGGATTACGATATTAACGATGACGAGACTATCCAAATTTGCTGCGAATTAGGCGATTATCACGTTACGATAAATGCTGAGATAGCATGGCAGAAAAAACCGGAAGATAACGGCTTTCGAATCGGCGTACAGTTCTCAAACGAAAATATGAACAACAATGTCAGTTTGTATACGGCCCTGTAGGACTATATGGACATTAGTCAATAATGCGGCTCCTGGTCATTGTAAATGATAAAAGTAATTTAGTACTGAATCCCAAAATACTGACCTAATGGTTGTATTATGGTATCCTTGAAATTTTTAAGTGATATGGTATTACCTGTTTTATACTCTCTACTCTACGCCATACTGCAAAAAATTGAATATGGTTTAGTTATCTGTCTGGTTTTTTAAACTTTGATATTGGTTTAAATTTTAAAAAAATACTTTAAACAAAATGTGAATGGCCGTAGGTTTCTAAAAAAATCAAAAACACATATATTTTGTTATTGAAAAATAGAGAATCGATTCTAATTGCGAACAGACGTAACAACCTACGTTGGCAAGGAAATAAAATAATAATCACATTACCCTGGTAAGAAAAAATGCAAAAATGGCCTAAAGAATTTAACACTTTCACTGAAGAAGAAAAAAAACAATTTGAAGCTTATTTCCAATATATTGAAATCCCAATTGACACCTGCTTATTTAACGTTGGTGACAATGGAGATTTCGCCATCATTATCGATAAAGGGAAATTAAGACTTGAATTTGAAAGAGAGGAACTTGATACTGAAAATGTATTATGCACGTTAGGCGAGGGCACATTATTTGGTGAACTTGTCCTTCTCGACCAAGGAGTGCGGTCACTAGCAGCATATGCCGAAACAGAAACTTCACTATATATAATAACCAATAAGGCACTGGCCAAAATAGTTGTTGAAAATCCCTCACTTGCGATTAAGGTTTACGCTGCTCTTGGCTCCAGTGCTGCGAACAAACTTCGTGATAGTACTAAACGTATGTCTGATTATCTTGTAATGTCACACGGCTCTATGTCTGTTGTCGATAATATGGTGGACACTGCAAAAAAAGCTCAAGAACAACTTGTCGGCATTGACGAAAAGAGAATTGATAAAGTTCTATATGAAATTTGCGAAGCAATTATAGAGAAATCTGAAGACTTGGCTGTGAAGGCTGTTAAACAAACGCGTTTGGGGAATGTAAAAGATAAAACTTCCAAGCAAAAGAATATTTGTTTCGCTCTTTACTATAAGCTAGCAGGACGAAAAGGGCACGGTGTTGTATCTAGAAAAAAATTGAATGGCGTACAGGATGTAGCAGATGCGATGGGTGTAATATTTGGATTGATTCCTGTTACTAACCCTGTTTCAACAGCCTGTTTTAAATCAATGATATCCTTAAAGTCACGAAATGCAATTATATTAAGCCCAAATCGAATTGGAAGTTCCGTTGTCATTGAAACAATCGATATTATTCGCGAAGTGCTCAAAAAAAATGATTTTCCAGTAGATGCAATACAAATTATAAGAGAACGCAGTAATCGAACCTTAACCAACGCGTATATGCGACACAAAGGTATTTCTCTGATTCTTGCAACAGGCGGTTCTGAAATGGTACGTGCTGCCTACGGCTCAGGAAATCCAGCCATTGGTGTCGGCCCAGGTAATACACCTTGTTTAATTGCCTCAGATGCCAATATTCAGCATGCAGCCAAATCCATAATACGTAGTAAATCTTATGACAATGGTCTTATTTGTGGATCTGAGCACAATCTTGTCGTCGTTAAGTCTCAAGAACAACCACTTTTAAAAGCGCTGGAGCAAGAAGGTGCAGCAATATTGACAGAGGAAGAAACGAAAACATTTACTCATACCGTTATCTCTAATAAAACAGGTCATTTGGGTAGAATGGCTGTGGGACAGGACCCAGATAAAATTGCCGAAAAATCGGGTATTAAAAGAGATTACCCCATTCGACTTATTGTTGTGCCAAGTGAAACAATATCCTCAGATAATCCCTGGACTAAAGAAAAAATGGGGCCCATTTTAAGTTTTTTTACAGTGGCGGATGATGATTCAGGAATAAAAGCTTCACAAACTATTTTGGAAATTGAAGGTTCAGGTCATACAGCAGCGATACACACTTCTTCCCGTACCCTTGCGCAAGAGTTTGGTAAACGTATTCCAGCATCTCGAATTCTGGTAAATTCTCCAGCCATGCAAGGCATTAGTGGTTTGTGTACCGGACTTGACCCATCACTAACTTTAGGCTGTGGCAGTTTTGGGGGTAATTCAACAACAGATAATGTTAACTATCGGCATTTGATGAATATAAAACGCGTTGCATGGTTCCTACCACATAAAAAAATGGAAGAATATCTCGCATCAATGTCTAACTCAACAACAAAAATCTTAAAGGGACTTCGCTTATTTGGCTACATTCGAGGTAAATTGTTTAATTGAGTAGCCACTCGTTAAAATTGCCTTAGAAAATCGAAGCAATTATCAGGGCAGGATTCCTATTTATTTTCTGAATTATATATCTAGTTTATTCCAGTAGATATATCAAATTGCAATGAATTAGTTCGCCCGGATTTTTTTAAACTCAAATATTACCGATTGAATTTTGTGTACTATTGCATTTAATAACTGTACTTCAGAGTGGAATAAACCCGGTCATTGTCTTTATACGGTCGATAAACACTATCTTTGTTCAGGACTTCATAATTTATTCCACCAATTTCAATATGCAACCCTTTGGACAATTCGTATTCAATATTTACCCGTAAAAAATCACCATCTTCATTAAAAAGATGAGTTGCAAATAATGTTAAACCCAATTTGTCATTCATCCATTTCTTGTTAGCCAGAACGGAAAGAACCCTAAAATTCTTTCTTACGCTCAACATTTGATTGTAAGCCAAGGTACGTTCATTCATGAATTCCGCTGTAATATGCCACTCGTTTCCCGTTGTATAATCTAAACCCAACATAAATGCTGCGGTATCGTGTTTTTCTGACAATATTAGATTATCTACCGTAGTACCATTTTGTAATTGTGCATTTATGTCCGATCGGTTAATTTGCCGATTGAGTATATAATTCATTTCAAACTTAAACACAAAACGTTGCCAAATAAGACTGCCACTCGCACCAGCGAATGAATTTGAACCGTAATCGGTGTGCATTGTTAAATTTGTATTTTGGAGTGAAGCTGAAGATATATATGGTAAATCTTCGTTGGCTTGACCCGCAGTAAACGAAGTATCGCCGTATTTCCAATTCTTTTTAATGTTAACAAAAAATTCTTCAGACTTGGCGCTCGATGTTTCTCTTCGATTTACCGCAATACCTTCTTCTTGAAATAATGCGAAATAATCATAATCCCCATTATTTGGCGCAAGACGACTGCTACGTTTTTCATAGACCCAGACTAAATCAAACTGCCAGTTATCGACATAAGAAAAACGAGTCGCAAAAACAGGTAAACGAGATTCATCTAAATCAATTAAGCCCAATTCTGTTTCATTACGTGGATTAACCCTATCAGTAATTTGAAAAAAATCTGACATTCCCCAGGGCACCAGTTGTCGCCCAACCTTCAAACTAAAATTAGAGTTTAGCGAGCCATCAACATAAACTTCGCCAAACTCAAATCGATGTTTAAATTCATCAACCTCTTCACTGCTATAGTTATCCATATTTCCCCATTGGTATAAAGCATCAATGCGTACATATGTCTGAGCAACCGCTTTCCACTGTTCTCCCAATTTTCGACTGATCGTGTTTTCCCAACTGGTTCGCAAATGTCTCAACTTATCTTGATCAAATCGTAAACTATAAACAACTTCTTCCTCAACAAATCCACCAAAGGACCATGGACTGACGACTTTCTTCTTTACTGGTACTTTTTCAACAACGATTGTAGAAAAAAAATCTTTTTCCCCATCTTTTTCTTCGTCTCCCCAATCATCAGCGGCCTTTATTTGAGATGAAAAAAGCATGATTAAACACAATACATACCTCATATGGCGTTACAATCCCTTTGCTAATTTTTGTTCTCGAAAATCCATTTCATCAATTGACGAATTATATACAATATTTGTTTGACTGATTACCGTTGAATGAAGCTTTTTTCCACGATGTGTAGTGATCATTTGCTGTGTTGCTGCAGTCCAGATACCGTCAATCTTTTTAATATCAGTCGCATTAAAATATTTGATATTTTTACCTTCAATTACCCAGAATTTAGCCCGCACCATATAACCGATATCTTTTCTAATCCAGGCTCTATATTTTGCATAACCTGTCTTTTCTTTAACATCCTTAACGCGCTTTTTATTGGGGACTGCATTGACTACCCAGGTATCATGCCCATCAACCATCTCACTCGCATTTTTTAGCGAATATTCCCAGTCATCGGTTTCTATACCATTTACATCATAGATGCTAAAGTCTGTCCCTACAAAAGCGCCTGACTGATCGGCACTGGACAAGCGCTTGGTTTTCTTCAGAGCGGGTAAATAGAGCCAAGAGTCATCCAATCTGCCATTTTGTTTCCAGTCATATGATAAAAACGCGGTATTTCTGATATCCGCCGGAGATTCAAAAAAAACTAAGGTCTTTTTATTGTCTTCAAATTGACGAGTTTTTATAACAACATCTCGCTTTCTTTCGAATCCTTTTTTATCTATCAATGTCATCTGACTTTGGGCGATCGATGTATTTCCTACATTTCGATTTTCCTCCAATTGCGCGATTTCTAACGGCGACAAATCTTGTGCTATTGAAACAGATGATATGTTTGCAATGATTAATCCTGTATAAAATATATTTTTCATGTTCTATGTCTCGTATTACTTTTATCCTAGTTTATGTACTTAACTACTTTCATTGATTAGGTTGTCTTGCTTATTTTTATGTCCTAAAATTTTCTTCTCTTTCACAGGCACCATAAATCTATCCAGAAAGGGTAATTTAATATGATCAAGCAGTATTTCAAATGTCTGTCGATTGCCAGGCATAAAATATAGAAAGAAACCCAGTCGAGAAAAATAACCCACCCATCCTGTTAATTGAACGGTGTAAAGCTCTGCCATTCCTTTACCAATTCCAAGGCTTGCTGCTTGACCGAGCCCCCAATAAGTAAATGGTTTCAAGGGTTTTTTCTGAACGCTTCTTGCTAAATTGCGAGCAAGGTATTTTCCCTGTTTAATTGCCCAAAGCGCGTTGGTCGGACATGGTTTTTTTGAATAATAATGGGGGACACTCGCAATATCACCTCCAGTCCATACATTATCGAACCCATCTGCTCGAAGATAGCAATCAGTTATTAAACGGTGTTTTTCGTCTTTTTTAAAGCTTTCTGTTCCTGGTATTATTACAGTGACATTACCTAGCGTTGAAAGTATTGTCGCAGCCTCGATCGATGTGCCGTCAGATAAATAGGCTAAATCCGAATGAACTTTTGTTATTCGTACGTTTAATTTTAGAATCACATTGGCTAAATCAAGCTGTTCTCTCGCATATTTGACTAACTTCCCATACTTTTCCTGTAATTCCGGTAAAATTTCTTCACCAGAATGAACCAAAATAATTGTTGGATTGATTCTCGTTAACACGGGGTAATAAGGCTTCATTTTTTGATAAAATTCAGCGATTGCTGCACTCATTTCGACACCCGCAAAACCACCACCTGCCACCACAACGGTTAGTGTTTTTTTTATGGCTTCAGAATCATTTTGGGATTCTGCTTTTTCCAATGATTCTAATAAGTGGTTTCTAAAACTCAGCACTCTTCCCCGCTCACGAAGCGTCCAACTAAATTCTTCCATACCCGGTATAGAGTAACAAACGGTTTCCGCTCCAGCCCCAATCAGTAAATGATCATATTGCATAGTCTGGTTTTCATTGGTAGTTTTCATGCTAATTTGTATATTTTTATTATTTGTATCAATATGAGTAACTTTACCAAGGACAATATCTGCACCGGTAAAAATCTGTCGATTCGGACTAAAAGTATGCTCTGAGGGAACGATACCAGTTATCATCTCGCCAATAAAGCCGTGGAACACATGATGATCATCCGGACTTACCACTGTGACTTTAACGCTTCCATTTTGTAATTCATTAGCCAGTCTTTTTTTAAGTTCTATGTATGAAAAATAAGAAATATAACCACTGCCAATCATCACAATATGTGCGCTATTTTTAATATTAGAAACCCCATTACTATTAATTATGCCAAGGTTTTTTAAATCAAGAATTTTCAGTATTGCTGGCGTTAAAAATAAAGTTAATACACAACTTGAAAACATAGTGAGAGCAACGATCCAGCCAATGTTGGTAATTGGCACAAAATCAGAAAACATCAAGGCGATAAATCCTGCACCCACAATAAAAGCGTTGCTGGTTATGGCATTTCCACTTCGAGATATTGTATTTATTGCAGCTGTATTAAAGTTATTTGTTTGTGAGATTTCATTTCGAATTCTCGACAGGTAGTGAATACTAAAATCAACACCAACACCAATAGCGATACTAGCAATAATCGCTGAGCCAATGTCAAGTGGTATGCCCAAAGATCCCATTAAACCAAAGTTAATTGCACTAGCGATAACTAACGGAGCAGAACCAACGGCTGCATATATCCACGAACGAAATACCATAAACAATAAGATAAAAACCACAACGATAGAAATAATAAAGCTATTTAGTTGACCATAAATTATTTCTTCACCTGCAGAAATAAGTACAACGCCACTGCCACCTATTTTTGCTGATAAATCAGAGGGCAAATGCTCGTCAAAATATAGATTCAACTCGCTGACAAGTTGTTTTACATCATTTGAAGAATTACTGGATACGTTGATTCTGATGTTAGTTTGAGAATAATCTGTTGTTACAAAGTCAGACAATAGATCTCCACCACTATTTTCATACATGAGGAGATATTGGGAAATAAGATTATTATTGATTGATTTCCAGTTTACAGCAGACATCTGGTTATCTGTCATCACTTTGTTCATGCGCTCAATGAGATCTGCGATAGACGTGATTTTTCCAACTAGATCATGATTACTAAACTTATTCTCTAGCTGACTAATAAATGCCAAGTTTGATGCTTGTTTAAATGTGTTTGGTTTTGATTTTAATACGATATTAATCGTTTCTGTGCCCGACAATTTTTCATTATGCGCCTTTGCACCAACAACAATTTCGGAGTCTGGTTTAAAAAATGCCACACGATTATTATCTACGGAAAGACTTGTCATTCCAGCAGCGCTCATTAGAACGATTGCAGCAGCAAGTGAGACGATTAGCCAGGGTTTATCAAGGGTAACATTTGTTAATTTGGTTAATAGATCATTTAAAAAAGCATCTAGTGAATTTTGTTTCGATTCAATTACTTGTTTATCACGTAATACTAAAATCAAAGCTGGTACAACTATCAATGATAAAACCATTGCGAGTAAGGCACCCACAGCAACGAATAAGCCAAAATGCTTAATTTGAACGATTTCCGTAAAGCTCAGTGAATAAAATGCTAAGGCTGTAGTGATAGAAGTAGCAATTACGGGCATACCTAAGTTTGTGAGTGTGCTCCTAATTGCATCGTCGTTTGCCAAGCCTTCGACACGATGATCACGATATTCAGAATAGATGTGAACGCCGTCAACTATTCCAATGGAAATTAAAAAAACAGGTAATGTTGAGGAAATGACATTAATTGGTATACCAAACAGGCTTTGAATGGCTAACGTCATAATAATCGCGCCAATAACAACAATAAGCGGAATATATATACCCCTGCCGATTCGGAACTTTAACCATAAACAAACAATAACAAGTATTAATACAATGGGAAAAAGTTTCCCCATATCTGTATCGATTATGTGAGCGATATTTGCAGTTGTTATTGGGGTTCCAGCAATATATATTTTTTCGTCGCCCGGATTATCTTTGATAATTTGATTCAGCTTGTCATAAAACATAAACGCAGCTTTTGAATCTTCCACTTTGAGGCTTATCTCTATAAATATTCCAGTTTTTCTTAAATCTTCACTGATTAATAAACCTTTGAATAACTTATTTTCGGATACTTCCGCACTTAGTATCGCTAATTTTTCTTTCTCAAGAGGAACTTGAGTAATGGCTTTTTTAAGAAAAAGAGATTGGTCTTTGGCGACTATGTTATCAGTATCGAATAAGGAGTTGATTTTGATAATGGGAGCAAAATGATCTTCAAAATTATTGAGCTTTTCAATTAATGTTTCATTATTGAAATCTTCCAAAGACTCACGAAAATCTTGTAAAACTTCAAATTTGTCATCTTTTGAATCTGCTGCAAGAAATTCATTATGCACATTGAGGTTGTTGTCATTTATTTCTTCTTCAATATCTTTAAGAATTTGATAATCGCTATCCAGAAGCACGTCAATATTTTTAATATCGTTAATGATAGACTCAATACGGGTTAATGATTCAGAATTAAATATTGAGGAGTCTTTATTACTCGCTTCAATTAATACGGCAACATGATCTTTCGTTCCAGAATATTCTTGCTTGATGGATTCGTGAAGCACTCTAGATTCATGTGTTAATGGTAATATCTCAGGGTTGGGATCATTTACCAACAACGACATCGCAGCTAAACTTAAGAATAAAAATCCACCAAAAGCGATAAGATACTTTTTAGGTTGTTGAATAACGCTTTCAATGACGGTATGCCACAGATTCATATGTGATTCCTTTCTAGTTTTTATATCAAAGAAAAATCAGTTAAGCGTGAATTATACCTCATAGGCTTTCGTTTTCTGTGTGGTAAATTTACTTCACTTACAATGGTATTTATGTTAAGTGGTGGATTTTATCCGCAACGAGAACGACCGCCCACCAAAAAGTACCTACTTGGCGTACCTTATCCAGCAGATTGTTCTAATATTTATATTTGAAATTGGCTAAACAACAAAAACAAGTCTTGTTAAATCAAGCTAGGCACAATTATTATACAAATTGTGTTTTCTAACAACTACTCAGAAAGAGATTAAAGAGGGCGCATTCTTTGAAGGCTATGGAGCTACCTGGGAACCCTACCAGAAAGAAGAACCCTACAGTACTCCCAAGAAGCCCTGAGCTTTCAACTGTGCAGTACCTTGAAAGTCGCGCGGTCACTAAACCTGTGTTTGATTTATGATAAGCACGCTTCATAGCGTGCTTTTTTATTTATACCCTAGATACATTCGCCGCAGTACATGGAGAGCTATGCGAATAGCGAGCGAAGTACTGCAAGCCCGCGGTAGGCATAGAGGCATTCGTGCGCCTTTCTGGAAGAAAGGGGTTAGCGATATGCACTACGACATGCCG
>Ga0316207_10003198_pt1 | contig 15580 bp, 13 predicted proteins | sample 6weekpyrite_MG_FD_204943 | JGI IMG/M metagenome (GOLD analysis project Ga0316207, IMG submission 204943) | Microbial mat bacterial communities from mineral coupon in-situ incubated in ocean water Damariscotta River, Maine, United States -... | ecosystem: Environmental > Aquatic > Marine >... | reverse complement strand
GATGATATGGAGTGTTGGCGCTACGCTAGGCGAAGAGTTGGGATGGCGTGGCTTTTTGACACCACAGTTGATGCGGTATTTTTCTTTCCCGCTTACGTCCTTAATTGTGGGGTTGATTTGGTCGGTTTGGCATGCGCCTTTGATTTACCTGACAAAATATAACGCCGGGCCGTATGGCCTAGATATGCAAATGCTTAACTTCACTGTGATGACTGTTGGCTTATCTTTCATCATGACATATTTGCATTTAAAATCTGGCTCTGTTTGGGCAGCTGCTATCTTTCATGCTTCGCACAATGCGTATGTCATTTCTATCTTCGGTGAAATGACAATTAAATATGAAGATACGCGCTTATATATGGGTGAATTTGGTTTGATTTTGCCTTTGGTTGTTGCTGCTTTGGGGGGTTATTTCTGGTATAGGGCTGCAAAAGAAGGTCTTTCGGGTCCTTTGAATAATTAGCTTTTGTCAGGATATTTTTATGAACAACGCATCCACAGATAAAGAAGCTGTTGTGGACAGTGAAAAGCAAGCAGACACACCGACTAAAAAAACAATGAAAAAAGAGAAAGAGTTTGGTGGTCGTGAAGGGCCTGAACCTACGCGGTACGGCGATTGGGAAAATAAAGGCATTATTTCTGATTTTTGATTGATCGCGCCGTTTGTGATCGTTTTTATTTTTCTTCGGCGCTTATGTCCTTAGGCTATATTGCATCATCTATCTCGTCCGTTTCCATATCAGTATCTTCTTCCTCGTTCTCTTGTTCTTGCCCAGATCGGTTGATGCCGGCTTGTTGCAATAGCTCTTTAAAATCGAGCAGAGCTTGTTCAGCCTCCCCGCGAGGTAGGTCTTGGATCAAACCTTCGGTAAACCCTGTTTGTTTCATATAAATACGGACTTGTTGTTCCGCCCGGCCCCGGCAATCACCTTCTGTAAAATAATTATCGGCCATCATCTGAAGAATTTTTTTTGCTTTTTCCTGTAAGGGCAAATCGAGCTGATGCAGCTTTTTCAGGATTTGCGTATTATCCATGATGGTCCGGCAGAATGTGTCCAGCTTTTCGGCTATTTTCCTTCGGTGCATTTCGGTTAGCTCTGCACTCATTACTTTGCTTTGCAGGGCTACAAGTTCGTTCATGCGGGCCACTGGTTGATTATCCAACCCCATAAAAACGGTCTCGTGTTCCGGGCGGGATAGGATAGGCAATATAAAATTGGCAACAGTGCGTTTATTTGACATGCCGATAGTTACAGCTTCAAGATCAAGGAGTGCATCTACCTGCTGGATCGGATTTGAAATACTGTAAATTAATTCACTGATGGATTGGCTGTTTATTAATCTACCTGCCCGTGAGGTGAGATCTTCATTGATTGAATCAAGCGCAAAGATATCTTGGTGTAGTTTTTGGAAAATTTTCTGCATTTCATTGAGCGACTGGAGTTGCGGCAGGAGGCCGTCCTCACGAATTGCTTTTGGAGAAGCAATTTCCAATTTAAGTCGATCAAATAAAACACGTGATGACATGGGTAGAAGGCCTTCCGCTAAAAAGCCGTTTAGCCTTAAGGCTTCATCAGTGAATGAAAAATCCCATTCTCCGTCTGATAAGTCACTCAGACGACCAGATTGTAGGTGTGCCACTTCAATCATAAAGGCACCGCGATCTTCTTTTTCGCCAAGCAGGCTTTCAAGCACCGATGTATGTTGAAGAAACTCTGAGAGCAACTGATCAAGGATTTCTATTACCCAGCCGGGCCTGTTGTTTGATAAGAAAACGGCGATACGACCAAATTTATCGCTGAGAGTAATAGCTGGGCGAAGATACTCCACTAACGACGACATAAGGAGGAACTTTTTGTTAGACTTTTTCTCCAGTCCCTCAATAACAGGCTTCAGCCTTCCCATTTCTAATGAAGGGGTGGCGTCTTGGTTAGTTTTCATAATTTCCACAGACGCCTCGATCACTTTATAGATCTTACGCATGCGTTCTTGGATGGAACCCTCTTCATTTTCGAAGGAAACGGCTGTTCGTTGCACCGCATTTTGTAATTTGGTGCCCATATTATAGAGCTTGTAATAATGTTCTAGGTTATGCAGTAGCTCGGTTGGCGTAATGCGCCAATCAGTAAGTGTATTGCCCAATAGTTCCCAAATAGATCGTCGGCCGTCGGCGCTGTATAGATCATCTGGGGTCAGGCAAGGCGTGATCTCGCCGCTTTGGTCGTATTTAGACTTTTTCCCGCTGCTACCACGTGTAAAAATCTCAACCGAATTAAATTCATGCTCGTGTTTATCGTAGGTTTCTTTGATAACACGCACACCGTTATAGCGTTTGCTATCCCAAAGCTGTTGTGCTTTGGAAGTGGCGGCTTCCCGGTCATTGATAACCTGTAGGATAGTCCAGCTACTGCCACTGCGTCCAAGTATTTCATAATGAACATTAACGCCGAGGCTCACGCTGTTCTCCTTATCTTACACCGCGTCTCCAATTATCAATCGTATCGTTAACTAAATCATTAAGGCAGTCAACATTCTGTCGCCATGCATGGCTAAAGTGTGGGTCATCGCTTGCAGGGCGGCGATGTTCGTCAAGAAAGTCCAGTTGTACCCGCATCGGGCAGGCAACACCTTCACCAGCAATGATGCATTCTCTGTTTTGCAGGGTTGGCAGTGCAGCAAGAAAGTTTTCAGCACCGTCAGGCATAGTATCACTCACGAATTGACGATCTTTACCATTGTTTAGCCGCATTGAGAGAATTGTGCCGCATTGGCTGAGAACGGCCTCAGACAGATCGGACGGCCTCTGCGACACTAGGCCCAGAGATACACCGTATTTTCGGCCTTCTTTGGCAATACGTTCCAGAGATTTTCTGGCGGATTGCACGTGCCCGCCTAAATCTGCATGGGGTACATAGCGATGGGCTTCTTCACACACCAGCAAAATTGGCGTAGCGCCAGCGTGACGCTTGCTCCACATAGCAAAATCAAAAACAAGCCTGCTTAGGAGCGAAACCACTACGTCCACAATGTCGGAGGGAACGCCAGATAAATCTAATGTTGAAATAGGCCGGCCTTCAACCGGAAAGCGCAGCAATTTAGAAACCAAGTCTGTGAGCGTATCTTGTACAAGCATGCCTGAAAACATAAAGGCGAAGCGCCTGTCGTTTCTAAGCTCTTCAATTTTGTTTCTGAGTTTCAGGAAAGGGCGGGAATGTTCAGCTTTATCGAGCCTGCCTTGTTCATCGTCAATGGCCTGAATCAGGTCAGTTAGCTTATAGGGAATAGGGGTATCTACTGTAAGGCGCGTGAGCGAATAGGTAGCCCCGGATTTTTTGCGGGCAACAAATAAGCAGCGCTTTAAAATATCAACCTCGGCTTCACGGCCACTTGTATCACGGCCTACGAAAATTTCCACATGCTCTTCAAAATTCATCAACCAATAAGGTATTGCGAGATCATGTGTTGAAATATGAACGCCATTTGAAGAAAAGGCGCTGGCATATTCGTTATGGGGATCAAGCATCACAATATGGGCGTTGGGGTGCTTTTCAACCAAGCGGTGGATCATCAAGGCCACCGTACTGGATTTACCTGTACCCGTGCTGCCCAGTACTGCAAAATGTTTTGAGAGGAAGGCTTCGGCCTTTATAGCAGCAGGCATATCCCCTGTGGGGAATACGGTTCCAAGGCGTACGGTATCATCTGCTTTTGGTGCAAAAACCATTTCAAGGTCAGCGGTGCTTGCTTGTAAAACGGGGCAACCGGGCAAGGGAAACAGTTTAACACCGCGAGAGAAACCAGTGGGGCTGAACTCGCCTATTAAATCAAGTAATACGGTGAATGTATGAGCATTTGTGATGCTTTGCTCAATTGATCGTACAGCGCCAAAAATGAAGCTTTCACCAACAGGTGCTTTTAGGAGTGTGCCAAGGCGAAACAAACTATTGCCGCCCTGTTTTTCCTGAGTGATGGACTTTTCTGCCTCTAGCCGGAGCGTAGAGGGCGTGACATCGGTGACGTGCCCAATAAGGGCCGTCCCGGTGTGGGCACCGTCTCTGGGTGCCGTAAACCGTGTAGAGAGAGGCATGAAAACCTCCTTTGCCTGATTATATTCGTTTTGTTTTTTACAAGCGTGCAGGCAGGAAATTAACAAGCCTTTAAAGGCACAATTAGGTTAAAATTAAGGGCGAAATAAAAGCGGAGAAATCAACCTTTTAGAAGGTTTTCTTCTTTTAAGTATGTGATGCATTCATCTATGGATTGCTCTAGTGGTATGATCCTGTATCCAAGTTCTTTTTCGGCTTTATCGCTGTGGGCATCCAGCGTTTCACATGAAAAATTGGCTTCTTCTGGTGTCACCATCGGGCGCTTGCCGGTTATGATAGAAAGCCAGCTTAAAATACGGGCAAATAATTTCATTGCAAAGGCTGGGAGCGGCTTTTTGGGTTTATCCTTACCAATTTTTTCGGCAACGATTTCTAGAAATTCGTAAAAGCTCGCTTGTGGACCCCCAAGGATATAATTCTCGCCGTCTTTGCCTTTGTGATAGGCCGCGAGCACTCCTTCGGCAACGGCGCGGCCATTTGCAAAATTACCAGCCCCGGGCGGGGTGCCAGGAAGGTTATCATTTGCTAGCATTTGAACAAGGCGGGCCCAATTGTGACTGTCGTAACGCCCAACTATATGGGTAGGGTTAACGATGGTTGCACTTAATCCGCGTTCGACGGCTTCTTTCACTTTGCGCTCAGCATAGGCTTTGGTGCGCACATAACTGACCCAACTTCGAGCGCCCAAACGAGGCGTTTCTTCGGTTATTGGTCCGTGATGTTCGCCGAATACAGCAATGGAAGAAACATGCACCAGTCGTTTGGCCTCTTTATCAAGCATGATTTGCAGTAAGGCAGATGTTCCATTGATATTTATTTTGGCCTGACGAGCAGCTTCTTTGGACCATGTGCTTGTATCGGCTGCAGTGTGAAATACGCAGTCTACATCTTGTGGCATGGCCTTTCTGATAGATTCCGGTTTTGTTAAGTCACCTGGAAAAAGCGTCACTTTTGTGCTGAGAATTTTTTGTGCGGCCGAAGGGTTACGCACCACCGCGATAACAGTCCAGTTGGCTTCCAATAAAACATCTATTAGATGGCGCCCTAAAAAACCGGTGGCACCCGTGACAAACGCAGTTGGCATTTTATTTTCCCTCAAGGGCCAATGCTGACCAAACGTGTTAGCAATGCTAACGCAGATCAAACAAAGCCTTTTTACTACCCAGTCCCCACAAAGACTATGTAGGCCATGTGTTCATTTGGCAAATGAATAGCGTTGCTCTTAGGTCAGATCTTATTTTTTGGAGTTTTGTTGCATCGGTAGAGTGGGCTTATGATTCGAGCTGTTCTTGTCTGAGAACAATAGAGAATGCAGTGAAAGGCCAGTCCTTTGAAACAGGCTGATTGCCTCACTGTTATTCACCAAGCAGATGAAGAGCTGTGTGTCTGGTGTGAGGTGCACGGCGATGTTCAATTATATAAATACCCTGCCAAGTACCTAGCCGTGGTTTGCCATTCGCTACCGGTATAGAGATAGACACATCGGTTAGTGCAGATTTTACATGCGCGGGCATGTCATCAGGCCCCTCGGCAATATGCCGGTAGAGCTTTGGGTCGCTTGGAGCTAATCGTTCAAGCGCGTCAACGAGGTCAGTTTGTACATCAGGATCGGCATTTTCTTGAATAGTGAGTGATGCACTAGTGTGTTGAATCATAAGCGTTAACAAACCATCTTTGATCCCGGTTGATGCCACCCAGTTACATATTTGGTTGGTAATCTCGTATAAGCCCAAACCTTGAGTTTGGGTGACAAGTGTAGATTGTTGTTGCTGCATGCCGGCCTCGGCAACTTTCATTTTTGTGCTGGGTAATACTAACGAATTTTTATTTCTCGGCTAATTTCTTGGGGCTCTGGGCGTTCTAAATCCACATGTAAAAGACCGTTTTCCATATGAGCATCCTTCACTTCCATGCCATCTGCCAATACAAATTTTCGTACAAATTGACGAGCTGCAATCCCGCGGTAAAGATAGGATTTTTCCTGGCTGTCGTCGCGTTGTTTCCCGCGAATGATAAGCTGATTGCTTTCTGCTGATATATTGAGGTCGCTGCGGGCAAAACCTGCGACAGCGACAGAAATGCGAATCGTAGCCGGATCTAATTGTTCAATATTGTAGGGGGGATAGCCTTCACCAGCATTTTTGGTGACATTATCAAGAACTTGTTCCAGTTGGTCAAAGCCCAACAAAAATGGGCTGTTAAAAGCTGACAAGCGTGACATGTTATTCCCCTCATTGAGCGAGCTTTAACCAACCCACCACCGTGCGGCTGGTTATGCAGTCGTAATTTAAAGGCCCCATTTGGGCACCTTCCTATAGTGTGGGGTGTCGGGCGTCTGGCTTCAAGCTTTTTTGCCACTAACAATAGTGTTTGAACCTTATTGGGGAGTGTTTGCCGATGCTGTTATGCGTTTGGGTTTTTTCGCAGAATTAACACTCTCCCCTTTTGGTAGATTTCCTTCAGTTTTTTCGGGTGGGCGAATCCAACAGCTTGTCCCACGGGCCTTTAGGGCTGTGCATAATTCACGCGCATGGGCGAATGTTTTTAGGGGTCCAGCGTTTAACCGATAATAAAACCCGCTTGGTTTTGTCTTGCGTTTACCGAAATCTATCTCGGACCGTCTTGGTGGTATATCTTCCAAAATATCCCCACTTTTGCGATATAAAAGTGTCCAGCCGCGCATTAGGTTTTTGAGTGTGCGATAAGCCCCAATTTGCAGCGCCCAGCCTTCTGGTTCCACAAGGGGTGGTACTTCAGTGAGCACATAATCGGCCCGCGATACCGGGGCTGGTTTTGGTTTGGTAACCGGTGTGGCCTTTGGCGTGGGTGGGGGAGCTTTAGCGAGCATCTTGCGCTTTGGTTTCCACTGTGGTGCACGGGCCAATATATTATTATGCACTAGTCGCTTTGCCGCAGCTTTTCTGCTTGTTGAATCTTGAAGTTCCAGATTAGCCAATTCACTGCGTGACCATTCTGGATTAACTGTACCCGTTACAAGGGCTTGCATTCGCTGGGCCGCATCCAGGCTGGACAGAGACCTGTAGAATGTAAAAGTTTCGTTGATTGTAGCAGGGTCAAGGTCAAGCCGGGCGATGCGGTAGGCTTCTTCATCTTGCCCTGCTAATAAATAAGCCATCGCTAAATTTTGGCGATCACGGCTGGTGCCTTTTCCAAGGCGCATAATAGGTTCCAGCACTCGAATGGCAGCCTCAGCACGGCCTGTGGCGGCCAATATTAATGCTTTATTTGAAAGTGTTAGTCTGTCAGAATTTGTTTGGAATGCAGCAATTGCATCACTAGTGCGCCCTAAAGCAGCAAGCGCAATGGCTTTTCCGGAACGTATTTTTGCATCGCTGCTAACCTTAGTAGAGGCGGTGCTGAAGGCAGTTAATGCTGCTTCAAATTGGCCATTTGCAAGGCGTAGTTTACCAAGATTATACCAAACTGTGCCGTTTGCTTGTCCGCGCTCCACCAGCATAGTTAGGATAGAGGTGGCTTCGTTGTTGGCACCTTTTGCAATAAGGCTTCCTGAAAGCCCTATGAGGGCTGCGGGGTTGCCATTTTTTGCGCCTAAATGCCGGTACAAGGGGATTGCGGCATCGTGATCGCCATTTTGTGCAAGTTGATTCGCGATTCGCATCAATTCACTTGGGCCACCCGCGTGGGTTTGTGACGCAGCTGCGGTTCGGGGCGGGGCCCCAATGTCTCCATACGAGCATGCAGAAAGCAAGAGCGCGCTAGCGCCTAGCAAGGTTGGCGTGATGTGCCGATTTAGTTTCATGTCCCACTCACAAAGCGTTGGGTTGCCTGATTATCAATTTTGTCTGACACTAAAGAAGGAAGGTGAAGGAAGCTTTAAGCTGTGGCAGGGCTTTTAATCATAATTAAATTAAAGTTTAATGATAACTTCCATGCTTGGGAGCAGCACATATGAACCAAGAGATTACATCACTTTTTAGGGTTGTGAGAATTACTATTTCAGAGGCTACAGGTGCTTTAGTTGTTATAGTGATGCTCGCGGTTTCATTTGCATTTGAAAAGGCAGATGCCAGCTACCTCCAATCGGAAGAAGGTGAGGAAACAGCGGATGAAAGCTCCATTCAAGCGGCGCTTGAATATATCCGTAACGGAGAAATTGACCAAGGTGCGTTTATTCTACAGCGCCTTGCCGGGCAAGGTAATGCGGAATCGCTTTATCATATGGGCGAACTCTTTCGTCTGGGCATTGGCCGGGAAAAGGCCGACGGCGTAGCTGTGATGTATTTCCGTTTGGCATCTACACTTGGCCACAAGCGTGCGTCTTTATCTTTGGCTAATATGCTGTTTTTTGAAGGTGATAGCAGTGAAAAAACTATCGCAGAGGCACTGAGTGTTTGGCAAACTCTTGCTTTGGAAGGTGATATTGAAAGCATGTATATGCTGGGCATGATTTACTGGAACGGGGAGGCAGGCATAGGACAAGACCCAGTGCGAGGGTACGGCCTTGTGTGGCGTGCAGCACAGGCTGGTTATACAGATGCGGTGCAAAATGAACTTACTATGCGGTCATTATTAAATGCCGAGGCACGGGACGCGGCCATGAAATATGGCAATTCTCTTGATGTGGCAGGATTTAGTGATGAACCTCTTGCGCTTGATCTTGTGGTGGCAGAAGCGGAACCGGACCAGGCAGCGGAAGCGGGTGCCAGTGACGCTGATACGGATGGGAGCGAGGCATCGGGTCAAGAAACAGAAGCGACTGACGGTGCTGAGCTGGCACAAGATGATCCAGTACAGGATGGGGAAACCGAGAAAGCTGTTGAAGTACCACTTGTGAAACCGGACGATTGGGGAAGTGTTTGGAGGCTTGAGGTGGGTTTTGCCATGTCAGAAGTGGAAGTGCGCCGCCTGCAGAGCATGATAAACCAGACACAACAAGCATCTGTAGGGAAGCTTTTTAGCGACATTCAACCCTCAGTTACACGCCCGGGCTTGTTCAGGCTAATATATGGCCCGCTCAGAGGTATGCACCAAGCAGTAAATACCTGTGTCTCCTTAAAACGAGCAGGCCACGACTGCTCCGCCCGTGCCCCAGAGTGAATTGAAATTCATTCAGTCCAAATATAAACATAAAATTGAAGTGGTCGGGAGTGCCTTTACAGATAAATACCAACAGTAAACCACCTGATCTCGTACTGTGATTGTGTCCTATTTGAAGCTTGTTGGTGCAATTATGAATGAGATAAAGTCTAACACTCGAAAAACAGTAAATGATACTATCAAAAAGCTAGTCGTTATTGTTGAAGTGTCTCGGATGTCAGTGTATGAGGCACTGCTTCTAAGGTGGTATATGAGCTTGGCCGAGCGAGATGCAACTAGGCTAACTCAAAAGAAAGCTTATGCCGCGAATAGCATCCGAAAGTTCCATTCAATTTTTAGCGAGTGGTGGTTGGTGGCTATATATGACAGCAACTTGTGTGAATTTGATGAGGAGGCGTTTCTTAATCTATATAGCGGAATAATACATATGCCAGATAGCAGTGCCGCTAAAAGCAGAGGCTCTTTATTTCGGATAAGGTGAAGCGATTTAATAAAGATCCCGCCCGAAAATGGATGTTGGCACTGTCTTTTTCAAACGATACTGCTTTCACAAAGAAATTGGATAATGTATGGTAAGGGGACCATATATGGCGATGAGGGTCAAAGGAAGGCGGAACCCGATATGAGCTGAAATTGAGGAAGTTTGGATCGTCGAAACGTGGGTATCCTAGTTTTCCAATGGTCTTGGCGCAGGTGATGCTTATATATATTGGATATTGATGAGTTCAGCGCAGGTATGTTGTGACAATAGAGTTCATCATAATGGAGCTATGCTACAAGCCCATTGACGTTGCGAGGCCAGATTATAGTGCAAGAATAAATCGAAAACCTCTTTGGCTACCCCATCATCACTGTCAGAAAAGTCATCCATTCGACTAATTGGTTTGCCTGTGCATAAGTCCGCATTTTGGCCCTATTACAATCGTTAGTTAGCAGCAACTGATCGCTAAGAGTTTTCGATGCTCGGGTCTCATTGATTGGTACAATATAATGCCAACATGCACACGCTCGATTAGTAAAAGTGGTCCGAACCTGCTCGTGGCTACAAATGTACTCCAAGTCTGTACCGCATCACTATAATGATCTGAGACAAGCAAAGTATGTGGACGCTAACCCTCGCCCAAGCAAGCGCATTGAGCTGAGCGAGGCTCACCCTTTCCTTTGTTCTTCAGCTGCAATGGCAGTGCGAATACATCTAACGGCTTAAAAAGGTACTAAATCACTAATACTAGTTAACAAATAGCATTATTGCCAAGACGTTCCTTTTCTGAAATGGCTTCGCTGTAGATATTCATCAAAAATTGTAAATTCGAATTGTTCGTATATTTTTCCAAATAGACCTTATAAGCATTTTCCCCCATGATTTTTATTTTCGCAGGATTACTTGCAGCCCATCTCACCTTGTCTCTAAAATCATTTGCATTCCCCGCTTCAAAGTGGAGACCCGTCACCCCATGAGTGATTATTTCGGCAAGCGATCCGATTTTGGAGGTAATAACCGGTAGTTTCATGGAGAATGCTTCAACCACTATCATAGGAAAACCTTCATACCAAATGGAAGGCATGACCATGAAATTGGAAGTAGACATTTCGGATAACACGTTCTTTTTTTCCTTTTGTCCAAGCAACTTGATCATTTGATTACCATCTGCTTCCAATGCACCCCTCAAAGGGCCATTACCTAATATGGTTAAAGGGATATCAAGGTTCTTCCATGCCTCTTGTAATGTTTGGATGCCCTTTTCAGGACTCAACCTTCCCACAAATAAAGCTCCTGCCCGCCCCTTCGCGTCAGCGGTCCAGTTTTCAGGTGATGGTGTAGAAAAATTTGGCTTCACCACCACTTTATCTCTAGGAAGATTTGCCTCAATAAACTTTTTTTTCGCAAAATCAGTAAGCGCAATGAATCGGTCAACCTTTTTCGACCAAGTGCCTAGATGCTTATGAGCCTCTATCATGAGAGTTACGGGTAAAGTTGCGACTCTAGAATTTCGATAACAGCCATGTAAAACTGCATGATACGCTGAGAATTGAACGCATAATTCACATATTTTACCGTTACGCATAAGAAGCCCATTTGAACAAATGAGGCGATAATTGTGCAAAGTTAATACTGAAGGCACACCACAATCATAACATGCGTTGAAAACTGATGGCGACAAAAGGGGGAAAAAATTATGAACATGCACTATGTCCGGCCGAAAATCTCTTATTAAATGAGTCACCACTTTATAGAATTTTGGGGAATGGATTGCAGAAATTGCGGCCCATATTTTCTTATATATCGTATCAATCTCATCATTAGATACTGTGTATAATTTTATAGTATGTCCAGCATCCTTTAGTAGTTTTATTTCGTTCGAGAGGACGGTTTCTTCACCGCCAATTTTCTGGTATTTATTGTGCAATACTAATATGCGCATATTTTTCTTCACGTGTGCCAGCTCGATTAAATTGTTTAAATGGTAATAACCCCTAAGCTAGTTTTCTTTCTTTGAGCCATTTTTTGGTTCAATGTTTACTATATTGCAACCAATCCGTTTATTTGCCACGATTGTAACTGTACAGCGTAGGGGATAACTGGGCTTTTAGCGATTCAAAACAAGAGAGTGCTAGGGTACTTTGGTCAATGTTAAGCAGCCATTACTTGCTTTTGCAAGCGTTTGCGTAGGCTTATGTGTTCAGCTTGATCCTATTTCGTTTTTTCAAGATAGCATTTCCGTATCCAAGGAACACCTGTTCCGATGTCATGTTTTTAAAGCTATCATGATATTTCCGTGTGTTACAACTTAGGACGCTCTCTTTGACGTATGTCTTGAGTTTTCCTCGCCGATAACAACTTTCCAATAAGATCTTGTTTTTAAACGAGCGATACCTATGCGCAATTTTGTCCTAAATCAACAGGTGATCAAGTTTACCGAGTGTAACGCTTTGCCGCAGTCTTCGAGCCAATCAGAGAGCCTGGCTGTAAAATAAGATGGGGCATCATCGTTCATTACTCGCGGCTGGTGTTTGCGATTCGATTTCTCCAGTATGGCCTTCGCCTCTTTCGAGGTAATGCGAGCACAGCTTTCAGGAGACGATATAGCGGCAATAATCGTTATGTATTTGGTCTGCTCTTTTGTGAAACGGCTCTTCTTCATCGTCTGTCTCCTTGTAGCAGACTCTACTTTTAAATAGAGGTACTTAAAAGGGCGCGGGTCAGACACAAAGCAAATAGGAAAAAGTCAATATGAGTTTTCCTTCTCAAAAAGTACTACATATAGCGTCTTCACCAGAATAAAAAGATCTAAGTAAATGGACCAATTATTAATATAATAAAGATCAAACTCAACCCGTTTGAGAATTTTTTCTTCAGTGTCAGTTTCACCTCGCCAGCCATTGACTTGAGCCCAACCAGTTACTCCTGGCTTAACACGGTGACGAGAGGCATATTGTTCGACAACAATTGGAAATAGCTTTCCATTGGCTTTAGTTTTTGTTGCGTGAGGCCGAGGCCCAACAAGAGACATGCTCCCATTTAGTACGTTAAATAACTGTGGTAATTCATCAATACTTGTTCTGCGGATAAATTTTCCCACTTGCGTGACTCTATCGTCGTTTTGCACAGTTTGAGTATTCGCGTCCCTATCTTGGGCCGCGTGGTACATGGAGCGAAATTTAAAAACAGGGATCAGCTCTCCCTTTAAACCATACCTGTCTTGCACAAATAGAATAGGCCCTCGCGACTCAATCTTTATTGCAACCGCAGTGAGTAGAAAAACGGGGCTTAAAATTACAAGCGCTATTGGTGAAAGGCAGAGATCCAGACCTCGTTTCGCCCGCCCTTTCCAATTTTCAAGAGGTGCCTCTGCAATCTGCACAAATGGCCTATCTCCAAATTTTTCAAAACGCATTTCGCTAGCAAATGGCATCAAATTTTCAGGCATATAAAATAAACCCACTGCCCTCTGAGAAATATACCTAGATATTTCATTTGCGCGCGCGGTTTGGTGTTCCGGAAAAGCCATAAAAACTGCTTTGATATCTTGCTCGAGGATCAATTGATCTAACCGCTCAAGGTTACCTAGGTACATTTTCGATCGATTGCGTTCGTCTGTAAAGTCTCCTGCAAGCCCCAAAAATCCGATAATATTCAGTTCATTTTTTGCTTCAGAACATAATCGGTCACACAAGCCTAAGGCTAAGCTAGGATCCCCGACAACAACTGCATTCATCGCTAATTCCCCATGTGCCCGCAAGTGGTTCAGCCATTTCGCAAAAATCAACCGGAAAACTATAACACTCAATAAAAGTAAGCTGGCCCAACCCACGGCCCAAAGCCGCGAATAGGTAGCTGTAACTTTGAACAAAAAAGCGAAAAAGAGCAGTACACCAAAGGTAAGTATCGTAACTTTTATGATGGCGTATATGCTAGTCAATCGGCGTCTAAATACCCGGTCAGAATAAATATTTTCACTAAATGCTAGGAATGTGAACACTAGAATTCCCACCATTAACGCGACCAAATAACTACTTCCACGCCTACCATCAAAAGTACCTATTTGGAGCCACCAAATAATAAAGTTGCTGCAAATAAATAAGATCAAGTCTCCCCAAAACAGGACAACTGCAGGTATTGGCTTATGGGAGAAAACTTTTCTGTCTTTAGACATTTAATTCAACTACATTCAAGGTCGCTTTGCTGATCGCCCCGTTCCTCTTCAAAACCGTAAATAAATTGAAAAGTAACCGCAAGATGAAACTAGCACTTTTTATCCTACTCGCTTTTACGCCATTACCTTTTGCTAGCGTAAGCCCGGTGTGGCAATGGTTTTGGATGCTATATATCGCAGTTTTATCCATATTAGGTCTGTGGGCAAGAAAAATACAAATTTTCAATGAGACCAAGATCAATGCATTTCCGCACATACCATTATTATTGCTGCTTTTATTCATACTTTGGGGACTGGTACAGGCTTTAGTTCCGGTTCAAAGTATTATTAACTTAGGCTTACACAACCCTGTCAGTGGATTCCAATTTATTTCTGTTTCGCCGACTTCAACTATTAAGGTCTCATTTACGTTACTGGCCCACGTACTGCTTTTCTATTTGGTGTTTTGTCAAAGCCATTCAAAAAAATTCACCGAGTTTATATTTATTTCTATCCAAACAATTGTGACAGTATACGCGCTATACGGTCTGGTAATTTTCTTTGCTGGCAACGCAACCATTTTATGGCACCAAAAGGCAGCTTATTTAGATTCTTTGAGTAGTACATTCGTTAACAGAAATAATTTTGCTGCTTATGCGGGCATTGGGTTAATTGTTTCCATCGCAAAAAATTTACAAACGCATTCTGGAGCACGCATTCTACAACTATCGAATGGTAACCTATTCCAATTCTTTAGCAATTTTCATTCATCTTGGTGGCTTTCTTTGCTGTCTATCATGACTATAATGGCCGCTCTAATTTTAACGTCATCCAGGGCGGGGGTTTTGTCTTGCTTTATTGGGGTCATTGCTCTTTTCGGTTTATGCTTAAGGAGAAAATTAAACTCAAAATCTAAAGCCCCTATGATTGTAATATCTTTATTTGTGGTAATAATTTTTATGGCCTTAGGTGGAAATGTAACATCAAGGTTGGTTGATTTGGACCTGTATGATCAACGGTTTTCAATATACCCTATCGCGCTAGAAATCGCAGAAAAAACGCCATATACAGGTACTGGACTTGGAACATTCGAAGAAGTTTTTAGGGGGGAACGATCTACAGCTATACGTAATTATTTCAAAAGGGCCCACAATGAAATTTTAGAACTTCTGGTAACTGCAGGAATCCCTGCCACACTAATTTTTCTTTCGGCTTTTTCTTTGTTGTTTTTTCGAATTCTTATTTACAGTCTTTCATCTGGCTCCCCAACGTATGAGGCTAACTCATGCTTGGCAATCATGATAAGTGTGAGTGTACATTCTTTGGTGGATTTTCCTATGCAAATTCCAGCTATTTCTTATCTTTTCACCGCAATCTTGGGTATATGCTCATATCAAGCGTACACCACGATGGCTGAATAAACAGACGAACTGATCAGCGAAAAGGTACCTTCAATGCAAGTTACAGAAACCAATCTTGATGGTGTTAAAGTAATTCAGCCCGTAGCTTTTAGAGACAATAGAGGCAGTTTTTTTGAGTCATTTCAAATGGATCGTTACGAAGAGGTGTTAGGAGGGCCTATCCATTTTGTGCAGGATAATTTTTCATTCTCTAAGCATGGTGTTCTGAGGGGTCTGCACACACAATGGTTCGCCCATCAAGCCAAACTTGTAAGCGTCATTCATGGCACTGTGTTAGATGTTATTGTCGATATAGATCCTGAGTCTCCAACATGTGGACAACACGTCACAATTGAGTTGT
>Ga0316207_10003196_pt1 | contig 15583 bp, 13 predicted proteins | sample 6weekpyrite_MG_FD_204943 | JGI IMG/M metagenome (GOLD analysis project Ga0316207, IMG submission 204943) | Microbial mat bacterial communities from mineral coupon in-situ incubated in ocean water Damariscotta River, Maine, United States -... | ecosystem: Environmental > Aquatic > Marine >... | reverse complement strand
TTGGAGCACTTGGAGCACTTGGAGCACTTGGAGCACTTGGAGCACTTGGAGCACTTGGAGCACTTGGAGCACTTGGAGCACTTGGAGCACTTGGAGCACTTGGAGCACTTGGAGCACTTGGAGCACTAGCCGCATGAGCGGATTGGCTAAGCGTCATCAAGGCAGGTGCAGCATAAACAGCAGATGCGACTAAACCCAGTCGAGCAAGTGCCTTACGACGCCCAGTATCTATTTCATCATGGTTGTCAGTTTTTTTACTCTTTTTCATAACTTACTCTCCAAAATACAATATTAAGAATATTAGCTAATAATATTTTAAATACACAGTACTTATATATGTAAAATATCTATTTTGTTAAACAGTTCACATAAAAAAGGCGATCGCTTATCTCTAAGAGCCAATTACCTGAGTCATGCCATCAGGTAAGTAACAAAGGATACGCCACTTTTACGTCCTTATTTAGTTACACGAACGAGCAAGGCAAATGGTTCCATCATTTGGAAAAAAAAACCTCAAAAACATGAAATACACAACATTCAATCGATAATACATCCTAAGCTACTATAAAAAACCGCCAACTTATTGATTTAATTAAAGTAATAATACAATATCACCAAATGTCCTAGTATAGTGGCACGGGCCACGGAAAGTAAGATTTGATCAGTAGCGGGAAAGATAATTCAAGCTAGGCCTTCATCCTGCGAGCCGATCATTAGAGCCGTCGGTATCGCTTGTCCAGGCATTGTTTACAGTAGATCCTCTACAATTCTCCGAAATTTAAGCACCCGATTTTGACTACTTAAGGCTTTAATTTAAACTGCATCAGTGTCTACGGAGTAATATAAGCCCTAAATTGAATATTTACTTGGTATATAGCATGGTGAAATAAGGACACTGATAAACATTGGCCATGCATTGCTTTCTACTTTTTGCATGCCCTCAGCTGGTAAAATACGTGATAGTTCACTGATGCTAAAGTGAATTACTCACGTTGATAAAGCCACATGATAATCCACGGACTTACTGAAGAAAAATATGAATAGTGCTAAAAATAAAGAGGATAGCAAGACATTCTTGTTAGGTTTAGGTAACCAAAAGTGTGCCACCAGTTGGCTTCACAAATATTTAAGCCAGAGCGCTAATTTTGATGGTGGTTTTGCTAAGGAATACCACATATGGGACGTCCTGGACATACCGATAATACAAAATAAATTACTGAAGTCGATGTACCCAGCCCACATACAGAGAATGCGTGACAAAATGTTACATAACAATTCTTTATATTTTGATTATTTTGATTGGCTATATAAAGATAGTATTACAGTGTCTGCCGATATTACACCGGCCTATAGTGGATTAGAGTCTTATCGCTTGGAATTTATAAAAAGCCAATTTTCTGAGAGAAATATCCATGTCAAAGCAATCATCTTAATACGAGATCCCATAAACAGGATCAAAAGCGCGGTTAGATTCAATTTAGACAGACAGAATTACAATGAGGGTATTGAATCTGGTGAAACGGTTTTTTCACGCGCCTTAAGTCAATATTACAAATCCGAGCATTGTCGGCTACGAACATCATATAACAAAATAATATCTAACGCATATGAAGTTTTCGGCGAATCGAATACCTATGTTGGCGTTTATGAAAATATGTTTGAATCACCAGAAATAGAGAAATTATCTCAATTTTGTGGCGTACCCTTTAGACATGAGTTTGCAAAGGTTTACGTAAATAAAACGAAGAATAAAATTGCTCAAGATTTGACTTTAGAGCCTGAAATAAAAAGCGCCTACGCTGATGTTTATGAATATTGCCATGATAAATTCCCCGTCACGAAGGATTTGTGGAGTTAATGATTTTATAATAAGTACTAAAAATCCTTTCATTAATGCTCCTCTAGGATACTGACCATTGGCATCAACTAAATCAAAGTGCTAAATGGCATAGCATGTCGCTCCAACCTTTAAAAGAGGTAATCCACCTCTAAATTAATGCGAGCTTAATATTCTTTCTTTATAGATCTTAAATTACTATTCTTGTAGATCATTGGTTCGGTTTTCGCACAAGAAGACAACATCAACCGTGGGAGCATAATAATTACAAATATTTGAACGAGGGTTAAATGAAAGCTTTCCACTAAAACCAAATAAACCGATGCAGTTAACAAATAAATGCCGAATCCAATATTTTTAAACATCAAATCCGTTATCAGATTGCTAGCTCCCCCCCTATACCTGGCGATCAACCCGATAAATAGAAAACAAAAAACAACCACAAAGGAATACAAGCCCATTACATAAAAACCAACCCCATCAAGAAGAAAGAGAAAAACAGAAAAACAAATTAAATGAGTCCATGAAAAATTAAATATTGCAAGCAACAAAGAATACTTCCACTTCAACTCTCCACTTACCCCTTTCAAAACATAACGCCTAAGAACTTTGTCTCCATAGATAATGATAGGAATTAAAATCACAAAACCACTTACGCCTACAAAAATAGGGGAAAGAAATGTTACGGCATCGCTCACACTATCTGCTCCTCCGCCTGATACAATCAACCTGAAGTTCTGTAATAGAAAAAGAATTACCCAAACTCGGGTAACGATAGGTTTAACTGCATGAAGAAACGAACTTGCTGCTATCATTGCAAGCACCCGACCCGATAATGTCATTTGGGCCAGCACTATTTTATGTAAGAACTATTGGTTATAACATGTTCTTCTGAATTAAAATCTTCCTTAAGAACAACTGGATCGATGGCTAATTTTTTGAATAGTCGGAAATCATTAGGATATTTCGAAGAAAATTCAGCTAAAGTCTCTTCGCTTAAATCCCTGCTACCAAAACTTTTTGAAGTATTCTTAGATGGAAAGGTTAGCTTCATCTTTAATCGATCACTCAACCAGGACTCAAAAAAATCTAACGAATGAAATGAAAAACATTTATCAACACCAAGCAAGCCATCCTCATCCGAGATAAGATCGAATTGATGACTACCGGGTACACACCTTGGCTTTTTACCCTCTTGCAGGTACGCAGAACAAAAACCTTCGAATGACATTCCATCTATCACTCTATTCAAGTAATTAGGATGGAGCCGGTTTTGAAGTTCAGCACGAGACCGATAACAATACCAACTATACAACCACTCTACTGGATTTCTAAATAACGATACAAATTCAAATTCTCTAATATCAAATTTACCAAACAACAAGAACTCCAACATCCCGAATGATTCCCTAAACTTTAAGTGCTTTAGTTTTGGGCTACCCCCAATAACTATGTCAGCTCGCGAGTGAAGAAGAGAGTGCATCGATGTACTCGCGCATTTGGAAACATTTATAATGACCAAGCGTTCTTTGACAAATGCTAACATATTCGATATCTACTCATTATTTGCGTTAGAAAACAATTGAACACCATGTCTTTCAGATACAGCTGAATTGCATCGATTAAAACGTCCATCCATTTTATTCCTGTCTGCAAGGCTCAGCAATCTAGGCCTGCTACCAGAAAATGAATTCAAGATGAATTTAACAAGACGCTTGCGTGCCACCTTTCTAACCTTATCTTTTTCTTTCTTTTTATACAATCTGTTCAACACCCTCATCATAATAATGCCTAAATTTGAAAATGACGTATTTTGATCTTCAGGAAAGCTGACGTCTTCCTTTGTGATCTTTAATCCAGCGAATTCCAAAAAATCTATGCAAAGGTTATTTTCTTTAAATTTAGCGCGAGAAAACTCTCTAACAAAAACATTATTAATAGAAAAACATTTTTCCCAGCGCATCAAAAAACGATCGTAATCATAATATTTATTTGACTCAACACAATCATTAGAAAATGATTTAAAGGATGAGTACCCTCCCCCTTTAAGGTAAGTTGAATACTTAGACTCTACAAGTTGTGACTGTTTTCGCAAGTAGCATAAAACCGTAATATCTGCCTCGATAACGGATAACAAGGACTTTAAACGCTCAACTTCACTTATATCCGTAAGTCTAGAGTGAAAGTGCTCGCTACTAATTAGAACTGTATCGATAACATTTGGATCTAATTCTCTTAACTCCTTGACTAATGAATCAGCAACATCTTTCCTGAAACGCTCTCTCTTTTTTTTGTTAATCAGGCCTCTATTCCTAATGTAGTCGTCAAACTTATTTTCACGCATACAGTAAACTGCAAGCTTTCGATGATTCCGACGACCTAAGCATGTTGGAACATAAACCCCATGAGCTAGCAACACGTCTCGGTTCACAAGAATAAATTCCTGCAAAGTAGTAGAACCCGTCTTTTCTGTACCAATATGAATAACTATCCGCATATTTTATTCTATCTCCCCTAATGTGATTCTGGGGAAATGCTGATATTGATCCTGTCTGAACAAATTATCTCGAAGACCAATGAAGTTTCTATATTCCTGAACTTTTCGTTGTGTTGAAAAACTCACTTTACTCCAGTGAGAAAACTCGTTATGTGACAAATTCTTTATTTCGTATGCGCAAGGAGTATCCAGCACCCGTAGCTTATAAGGCCACATAAATGTAAGACACTCAAAATCTGTCCCTTTCGTAAACATGACATGCTTGCTATTACTAAATATACGAATTTCACCATTAACCTCTAATTGAGATTTGTAACCATCCTTTTCATTAAGCATATAAACCGTTTGGCTATTCAAAACTACACCTGTCAAAAACGGGGAGTTGCATGCGTGTTTAACCTGAGCATTAAATGCCTTTATGGCCTCATCATCATCGACTAAAACCATATCCGCATCCCACTTAATAATTGTATTAAAACGGCATTTACTAACGCACCAGTTATAATAATAAGCGAGGTTGTGGACCGAATTTTCGGGTGTTGAGTTATGCTCTGCGCCGCAACGGGCTACATTAAATGGATAGTGATGTAAGTGTATTTTGTTTCCTTCTGGATGGTTATCAATCATTTTCTGCACTACTGCCACTGTTCCATCACTGCTTCCGTTATCAATAACAGCGATCTCATTAGCAGACGATATAATTGACTCTATAGACTGACGAATATTATCTTCCTCGTCTTTAACTCGAAGCAACACACTCAAACCCTTTTTCAAGCTGTTGATTGATGTACTATCGATTAAAAAATTCTCAAACCCTTCCTTATTTACCCCATACCTATCGCGCGTAAAAAATGAAAACCTAAAACGCCAGCCAAAACTAATTCTTCGGATGATTCCTTTAATTCGCCGTTTAACTCCAGCTCTAATATCACGCATCTTATACAATTTAAAAAGAGTAGGATATAAGGCTTTAAGTGGTAAATATAAAATCCGACTAAATTTATAAAAAGATCGTAACTGTAAAAACTTTTTAAACAGCCTGAATTGGGGCTTAGATATTAAGGAAGGGTCAAGGTATTTCTCTGCCTCATTTAACGCACTCCCATGATCTTTTAAAACAGCGAAAAAGTCATCCTCCCGCAAATAGAGTAAAGCGCGTGGCAAAATAGCTTTCACGAAGTATTGTTTGTACCGATAGACTACGTAGTATTCTAATGCATGCTTATGTTTGCGGAGATTATAAATAACTTCACGTGCCGCATTATTTTCATCAATAAACTGCTCGATGCTCCATGTGGACCTCATCATGCTTGCGTTATCGATTCGATATCCATAGAAGCTCTCATTAACTGTCGATATACTTTTCGACTGACTTAAGGCTCGAGATATATATACTGCATCTTCACCAATACTTATCAGCGGATGAAAATACAAATTATTTGACAAAATAAATGCTCTTTTGAAGAAAAACAGGAATACCGAACGAAAAGCCATTAAACTCAAATCTTCTGACAAAACCTTGTTTACGACAAGCTTCTGAGACATCAGGTCTGGACCTAATTTACCATCCGAAAAAAAATTCCCATTGAATCTTAGTATTTCACAACCATCTGTTATCGCAGTATTGTATAGCGTTATCAGAACACTATTAGATCTCCAAAAATCATCACTATCAAGGTGAACAACATAATCTCCTGTTGCGGCTTTAAGCCCCGTATTGCGAGCTGCAGGCAAACCTCTGTTATCCTTGTGAGTCAGAATGCGAAATGTAGTTAATGCATTATATTTAGAAAGAATGTGAATCCTGTCTTCATTTTCGATACTTCCGTCATCGACGATGATAACCTCAAAACTGTCAAAGTCTTGATCTCGCACCGACTTTAGACAACACTCTAATTCCGATGGTGTTGTATTAAAAACGGGAATAATAACCGACACCTTCATATACTAGAACCTTGAAACAATATTTATATTTGTTAACTGACTCAGCTCTTCGATATCTCTAAGATATCGCTTGGACAAGATATCTACTTCATCTCTACTAAACGGCTGGAATTTTTTCCGATCTACTTTTCGCAAGAAAAAATCAACTATGAATAAGAACTGAGGCTGAAGTCTTTTCGGAATAAAACGGCTTATCGGACCCATTACCTTTATTGATCGAGATACAAACGATGGTCGAACCACAAGTTCTGACTTCAACGCCACAGGCGTCACCGCACCCATCATCTTCAGAATGTTCGACAGGTCCTCACGGTAGTTTTCATAGGCCATAACATTAATCTTTCTTCCAGGTAAAGCCTGAAGAATGTCCTTTATCACAGGAACCCAACTCTGATTATGGTTACCATGGTAGACGTCACTAAATGGACGATAGGCTCGCCACCTGAGCGCTTCACAGTATACAGACGGTAGATGAGTTGCAGGATTCCTAATAGTCACAAAAATTTCTATCTCGTCAAAGGCATTGAAGAACTCTGACAAGGAATTAAGTCTTTGGGAAATATTTTCATATAACCTATCATGTTCAAATGCATCAAAAGTATCCCCACAAATGTTTTCTTCCGATAGTATAAGATTCTCTGCCACCGAATAGTTTTTTTCTAAATATGCTTTCGAATAGTCTACATCAAAGGAATTCTCACCTTTTTTCCATTTTGTGAATTTACGAAATTCCGATGGGCCGATATACACAACACGCTCATTATCACGAAATGTATCACTCAATATCCCCTGAAGATGAGTCGAGGCCGTCTTGTGAACCCCTAGGTGTAGACGCAGCATTATAATTTCATCCGCTATTTATTTTCCGCCATCCACTCATGTATGATGTTATCTTCCGTATAATAATCAGACAAATACTTATAATCTTCTGAATAAAAATCCATAATTTTGTACAAGTGGCTCTCAGAGATATCGCTGAGGCGTATTTTTTTTTCATCCTTAGTAACCTGATGATGGCCCAATACCGCTTCACAGTTATAAATATCACTTATCACATCTTCAATCATTGATATTTTTTCCATAGGAATAACATCAGTAAAGGAATCTAACGACCACGGTTTCAAAAAGTCGCAAATTGGCTTTGTATGGTGTCCAATCTGATGAACTTTACGATAAATTTCAAACTCGTCAATGAACTGTTCAATAGTTGGATTAAAGTATGGTATTTCGGAAAAAACATGAGGATTATTTTTTTCAACAAATTCTTTGCTTAGTTGTTGTTTCTCATTTACACGATTAGTGTAGGCAGACAAGAAACGTTTAACCGGTTCTCTGATTATGACTATACGTCGGCTTATATTCGACGTCGGAGCAAACTTCTTTTTTCTTCCCCATTGATGGAGTTTACCCCCTAATTTAGGATCAAATGGCACACCATTTTCAACCTCATAAAGCATCCTTAATACAGAAGTAGAACCGCATTTTGGTAAAAACTTAAATGCGACATCATAGTCATGATTCACATAGCCTATAATCTTTGAAATCTCAGCCGATTTCACTTTAAACCGTTTGTTAAATTGTTTGCCAATTAATCTTTTTAGTTTTAGCCACATATTATTATTCTAACCACATCAACTAATCCGATAATGTTCGGTTAGCCTAAAGCCTTACCTCATTGTTCTCATGAATGCAGAAAAAACCTAAATTCTTTGTTATTTATATACTAACACAAAGAATATTCCGATAATAACCTGTTGATTACTAGACATAAAATACCGAAAGGCGTAAAACCTATAGTTACTCGTTTAGGGGCGCGACGTCTACACATTAAAGCTTATTTAGCTAGCGCAAAGATTTAAAATCATATTCTCCAGTTACCACTAGGCCAGTAGGAAACAATACAAATATAGAAAAAACCAACCATCATCAATAAAACATGCATGGCCTAAGCCTTTAGTCATTTTTCATACCTCATGACCCATGCATTATCCTCCCTTCGTATAATGCACGAACAAGGTATCAAACTAGGCTTCCAGTTGACCCAATATCATTAGATTTTAGGGGGGGATTCACTTATTCTTGAATTGTATCATTCGTTATTTATTGAGGCCGTGGTGTCAAGAGGTTTGCTCAACTTGGCTATGGACAACAAAATGGTTCTAGTTGATGATGTAACTATCCAGAACATTAAAGTTGATCTGAGGGAGATTGACTATGTTTTTTAGTCTACTCATTAAACAGGGCATCACATCTATTGAATGCCCCTACCCTTAAGCTTTTCAATCTATGAAAGATAAAATATCAAAATTTATTGAATGCGAGCAGATCACATTCGCAAAATTATTTAACCCTTCTTTTATACTGCAGCTATTATATAAATATAAATACATACATTTTTTTCTGACTGGTATGACAGGTGTCGGGCTTGCCCTGCTAATTACCTGGTCATTGACCGAGTATATTTTTGGACTGGAAAACTACTTCACGTCTTATTTAATCGGACTTGCAGCAAATCTGGTTTTTAATTTTACTTTGCACACCTATGTCAACTTCAACACACACACTAATCACCCGCGTAGATTTGTAACATTTGTTATTTTCAGCATCTTAATGGTGTCTCTCCAAGCTCTAACTGTTAAAATTCTAACTCCAATAATTGGCATAGAATTCTATTTGCTCGTAATTGCATCAGTAATACTTGTCTATTCAAGCATCAGCTATTTTATATTTAAATTTATTATTTTTTCAGAATAATAATTTTACCGCATTCCGATTCAAGCTTCATCACAAAACAATCGCCAGGACAAAGATAAGAAACAATGTCGTTGCGGTTAACCAGCTTTGTTTATCTCGAATGGCAAAACTAATGGGGTCCTCATCCATCTGTCCCCTTGCGGCTATAATCCAGATCCTCATCACCCAGTAGGCAACGACAGGAACAACCAGCCATAAGACTTCCGGACTACTATACATCTTGATAACTTGTCCACTGTTGATATACAGCGCGAATACCAGCACCGCCATAAATCCGGAAGCCCCACCCAGGCTCTGTAGTACCACGATATCTGCGGTAAGATAATCTCTGCCGGTTACTTTCTGCAATTCACTGCCACTTTGTTTTTCAACATGTATTAATTCTGATACACGCTTTACCATTGCCAGCGAGAGAAACAGAAACATCGAAAAGCATAGTAACCAAAAAGATAGAACAACTCCGATTGCCGCCGCACCTGCAATAATCCGTAATGTAAACAAACTAGCAAGGCTGATAACGTCCGCTGTTTGCAGATGTTTAAGTATAAAACTGTAAAGAATCGTCAAGGCCAAATAACCCAGCAATACCAGCAAGAAATACATGTTCAAATAAAATATTGCCAGAACAATTCCGCCACCAAGCAGCACAATACCGTTCAGGGTAGCTTGCAGTATGCTCATTTTTCCTGCTGCCAGTGGTCGATACTTCTTTATACTGTGCTTTCTATCTGCTTCAAGATCTAGTAAATCATTTAGTAAATAGGTCGCCGAAGCAACTGCACAAAACGAGAAGTATGCAATAAAGGCGCTACTAACCGCTTCCGGCTTAAGAAGGCTGTGTGATGTAAGTAACGGAACAAAGATCAGCACATTCTTCGTCCATTGATGTATCCGTATCGCCTTCAGCCAGATCCTAAAACTAAGCAGCTCAACTGGAAAAACTTTCTCCAGTTTAACGACATCTCCCGCTGCCCTAGCCAGGGGTTCATTTCCGACCACAACTGCTTTCCGGGCTATCTTCCAGATCTGCAGATCTTTTTTCTCATTACCCAGATAATCAAATAATTGTTCTCCCCACATTTCCTTGGCAATTTTCGCCTTGGCATGTCCAGTCATATTTCTTTCATGGTTGGTGGCGATTACGTCGCTGATAAATTCAAATTGATTTGCCACACGTCTGGCAATATCTACCCAGCTCCCCGTCAACAAAACAATTTTTCGTCCCTGTTCAAACTGTTGTTCAAGATAATCAATTACATCCTGCCGATATGGCAGCGTCTCAACATTGAGATGGGTACGTTTTGATAACTCTCCTTTCAACACATGCTTTCCCCGGAGCAACCAGACGAAAAGCATAAAAAACATAAAGGGTGATTTTTTCAGGAAAAGAATCGTGGTTTCGAACAGTGTATCGCTTGCAACAATAGCCCCATCCATATCAACCAGTAATGGAATACTGTCGTCGATTATTTCATTATTGTCATCTGAATTCATGGCGACTAGCAACACCCTCTATTGGATAAACCTGATGATACAACATCCCACTAAATCATCTCTCTTCTGGTGGATTTTAAGCTCATTCTTAGCTAACCAGTTGCACCATATTGCTGCTGGTAAACCGGTATTTCCTGCAGGTCTTCGTTATATTCCGGTTTTTCATGCAGATAATTGAGCATGAGTTCAAGATTGACGATGCTAACTACCTTAACGCCATAATTGGATTCCACTTCCTGAGTTGCCGAAGTGGCGTTGCTTCCTCGTTCCTGGCGGTCCAGTGCAACCACAACACCGCCCATGGCTGCTCCCGCTTGTTGGATAATATCCACAGATCCCCTGATCGCATCACCCGACGAAATAACGTCATCAATAACCAGAACCTTGCCTTTGAGTTCAGAGCCAACAATAATGCCTCCTTCACCATGATCTTTTATTTCCTTGCGATTAAACGCATACGGTATGTCGATGCTGTACAGATCGGCGAGCGCAATGCTAGTGGCTGCTGCTAGTGGAATACCCTTGTAGGCAGGACCATAGAGCACATCAAATTCAATGCCTGAATCGACAATAGCCTGAGCATAGTAGCGTCCGAGCTTTGCCAGACTGGCACCCGTATTAAACCATCCAGTATTAAACATGTATGGGCTGACGCGGCCCGATTTCAAGGTGAACTTTCCGAATCGTAAAACACCTCTGTCGATTGAAAAATCGAGAAATTCGCGCTGGTAATCTTTTAGATTCATGTCTTTCCCTAAAATGCTCATGTCGAGTAAAGCTCGTAATATATTACACTATCACTACAGGAACATCAGTTGACTTGTCCAATATTTCATCCGACCTACTGGTATGCATTCGACTTAAATAAAAGGGGTCAGTTTTTGAGGCGTCCCGGTGAGCGAAGCGTATGGCTTGATTTGCTTGTTAGCGCTATTCCATTGTGTAATTCTTTATATTTACCTAGAAAAACACTATAGTTTTATAAATAAATATATCTGAAGGTCTCAGTGACTACATCACCTTACCTACATGAAACAGCGTTCAAACTGTTCCGCACAATTAAATTGTGTTCCCGAATTTTCACGGTTCGTTCCATAAAGACTATTCAGAATGGCCATTAATATAAAGCCTCGTAACGTAGTCCATAAGCTTTCCGGTGATGTATCTGGTGCACTGATAACAATCCCTTTGTTGTTATTACTTTCACTTACTGTGTTGCAATACGGCAACCAGATCATTGAGGGCTTTACCAATGCCGATACGCGCTTTATAACCGGAATCGCAGTAGCGCTTTCAATTGGAGTCGCTACCTTTTTTATTCTGGTAATCCGCAGACAGAAGTCTTTTAACCCTTTCTTTTTTCTGACTTTCTCTCTGCTGAGCGCGATCTTTCTCTACACGGTATATGCCTGGTCAATTGATGTAGCTTGGGTCAATGACTTCAAGATCCTATGGGGCATAGCCTCTCAAATGGTAGAACAGGGTGACTTCACGGTCTACGACCTGAGGAACGAACGTGCACTACCTGTTCTCGTCCCCCTGATCCTGTTGTTTGGAAAGAATGCCGATTTAGTGCCCATAGTCAACATCGGCATGCTACTTTGCATCCAACTTGCTGGCTACGATCTGGCGAGGCGAATATCGGGGCACCGGGCCGCACAAGGTTTCGTTATCCTCTGGCTTGGTGCAATGGAACCGGTGATGGCTCTTCTGATTCCGAGTCACGACATCTGGGGGTTATTTTACCTGGTATTATTTTTCTGGGGTTTTCGTGCCCTCAGCGATTGGACGAAGTCATCGCCATTGTCTTCGGCTAAGTCACATGCGTTTACAGGACTGGGAATAGTTGTACTCGCGGTTCTACTCACGATACTAGATATGCAACGCGAACTGGCTCCAGTTCTCGGTATCGGGTTTGTATTAAGCGGGCTAATGCTCTGGCTAAACCCAGACGCTAATCGAACTGGGCTTCGCAGGACTATGGTAATCGCCGCATCCGTCTTTGTTGTCACGCTGAGTATAACTATACCGCTAAAGCAAAATGGCTTTATGGCCACCTCAGATCAAGATAAATGGCTATCCGCCCTTCGCATAGGTGGCTTCGGGTCATCTTTATCATACGGCGATTACGATCAAGGTTGGACTTTTTATGAGGTATTCTTCAAGGTTGATAACGAATCTATACGTGAAGATTTAGTCTACTCCGTACCGCTCTCTGATTTCGCCCTGCAACCAGCCGCTCGGATAAATAACGTGATCCAACGCGCTCACCCTTTAGCAGAACTGGGCTCCCAGAACCACTTCTATCAGGAACAAGCCCAAGCTCGATGGAACTGGTTCATGCCGCTTACCCGTTCCTACAATGTTTGTTTTGCCATCGTTATCGCGATACTCGGTCTGCTGATCGCGCCCTTATTAGTGAGAAGATTGAAAACCATTGACGGCATGGTACAACTATCTACCTTGAGTGCACTGGTAGGTATACTGCTGCTTATTGGCGAAAGCCAGCCAAGATACCTATTTCCTCTTTGGTTTATCCTGCCACAACTAGCTGCGGTTACGCTGGCGGAACGACACACTACACCGTTCCAAACCTTAACATCATCAACCTCGTGGGGACTGGGCATCTTACGCGGAACACTGATACTGGTCGTGACATTTTTTCTACTTTCTTACGGTTTCCGTACGGTCTACGATGAGAAAAGTGGCCGTATCCTAACAGATTGGAAACCCGGAATAGAGGGCGCTAAAGCAACGCTTCCAGCCGACTGGTTCGAACAGAATCAGAAAATGTCTTCGGCACTGGTTACATGGGAATTTGCTGACCCGGAAGATACACCGCAAGCAACGCATTTCGGCAAACTCGCGTTGGTATTAAAAATTCCCGTGCAAGCTGCGCCAGGAGCATCGACCAGTGCGCAAAAGCGTGTCTGCGCAACAACGAATCGATCAACGATCGAATTTTATTACACTATGCCACACCAAAATCTGCAAGCAACCAAGAGCTATACGCTACAAGTATCCATAAACAATCAAACCCAATGGCAAAGCGAGCTCACTGATGCCATAAAAATCCAGCGTGTGAGCATCAACAATATTCTCCCGCCAAATCATTGCGGCTCACTGGAGTTCAGACTTATTGCCAATGATGGACAGATAAATACCGAATGGATAAAAAGCGCCCATGTTAACATCTACTTTCCACGACTGGCGCGGTGAGTGAGTATAAGAATTTTACATAAGGAGAATCCTTGCCATGTTCTCTTCCCGCATAAAAGGCTGGGACTTATCACCAGAATATATGCAAACGACAACGGAGCGAAGTATCACTACAGGCAAGAAATCGGGCGATTTTAGACAGGAGCTCCCTCTTCAACGCATCATCAGCTAAAACCAAAGCCGGGATTTCCCCGACTTTTTTGCGTTTGTAGATAAAAACAAACAGTCGTGTTAAGTAGCGCCTGAAACCGAGAAAAACTTAGGCGTCTAATTACTTGAACTAATTATTATTTTGAGTAATGTTCCGCTTCAATCTCTACTAACCTTTTTATAACTTTCTGATATGTAGCTGTAGATTTATCAGTTACTTCTTCTAAAGATTTCTGGTTAAGCGAGTCAGCTTTTTCAATGATGCTCATGGTCAAATCTTTAGCAATGGTAAAATTATAATCTGGTCTATTATCTGCGAGAGCATAATTACTATTTGCAATAATCGTAGATGATACATATATGCTTACTGATAAAAGTATTGATGCAATAATAATCGATATTTCTTTCATCTCTTGTTCTCCTCATATTTATGCATTTAATTATTCACCTAACAATAAAAAAAGTCGGTACCGTTTTATAAATTTTCCCGCGCCCTTATGAGCCAAGCAGTGCTGATTGTCTTAGTCTTTACTACTCAGCCAAGCCTCTATTAAGATAATGGCACCAAGACCACTAATGGTCCAGTTACCCGCAAGCAATCAGGTCGTCTTATATCTGCTATCCAGATTACCAAAAGCGATATGATTAGTGCTGCGATGCAGCACTCCAGTAAACTTCATAGTCCTGATCAATTAGACGTTTTTCAATACTCTGTAACCCCCAACTGCTATACGGAATTAGCCCTTTCCCCAGTCAGTATGAATAATGGTCACAAAATTTAACAAACATCTCATTATATAATTTTTTTGAATAAATTCAGATAGTTAAGATGTATTTCCGCCATATATCTATTTATCTCCAATGAGACGTGCTTCACAAAAAACTGATCTCGACTTGTATTTACTCCTTATATATCTAATCTTAGTTCAGGAAGACTTGGCATATTCGTTATTTGCCTATAGGTACGTTTGTGTGACAACTATGATGGACGAATTATTACGACTAGTTCGAATAACTGAAATCCTTCATTAACTCAGGAAGACCGGGCATATCGTTGATTTGCCTATAGTTCCTTACGTGGAGACAATTATGAGCCAACTTATAATTAGAAAATTTTCCTTACTTAGTTTTACTATCGTCTGGAGTATAGGTTTACTTATGACTACCCATAGTCAGGCAGCAAGCGAGATGCCACAGCGGCATATTCCGTCCCCCATGGTTGGTGTCACGATTGATTCGATAGCCAGTTTACCTTTCATCGTACAATCCCTTGAGTCCCTTTCCCAGAAGCCCACGGCCCGAATCGTATTTGATGAAGATGTGCCTGCATGGCAGTACATCAAGGCCGTAGATAGAATTCACGACGTCAGCTATGTAATGGGAGAATTGCTTGATTCCTTTTATGTAAAAGACTATTCCGTAGCTGAATATTTGGATCGAACTAAAAGTTACCTGGATACTCTGGGTTCAAAGGTAGATATCTGGGAAATAGGAAATGAAATCAATGGTCACTGGCTTGGCGATACGCCTTCAGTTATTGCCAAGATGACTGGCAGCTACGACATGGTAAGCGAGCGCGGTGGTAAAACAGCACTGACTTTATATTATGACCACAATGAAGAGTTTCATAACCGTACTGGTGACACAGTGCTTGCATGGGCAAGAACCAATGTTCCTGAACGCATGAA